>Ga0265301_10002333_pt1 | contig 22182 bp, 14 predicted proteins | sample AusTroGonzalo_MG_2_FD_193488 | JGI IMG/M metagenome (GOLD analysis project Ga0265301, IMG submission 193488) | Bovine rumen microbial communities from tropical cattle in Woodstock, Queensland, Australia - Gonzalo_04 | ecosystem: Host-associated > Mammals > Digestive system > Stomach > Rumen ... | reverse complement strand
TCCAAGTCAAGTTCCTGCTGCGTGTTGTGATCATAAAGACGGAAGACGATTTCCTCACCACTCAGCTGGTTGCTGGCAACGGTCAATGCTACAACGAACTGATTCGTAGGCGGAAAAAACTCAGGCAGCATACTGCCTCTGCACTCATCGCCGCAGAAGGCACCCACTTCAAGGTTAGTGCCCATCTGCTCCACACCGTCGATGAGGATGATGCCGCTCATCGTCATGTTGTACTGGGTGCCGCCAATGGGTGTCCAGTGGTTGCCACCAGGTTCGGGGCTAACGAAAGAAAACTCATACCAATCACCCAAAGTGCCAATGATGGCGTTGCTTACAAAGGTGATGTTGTTGACGCTCACAAGGTTCAGCTCCTGCTGCGCGTTGTGGTCATACAGACGGAAGGTAATCTCCTCGCCGCTCAGCTGGTTGCTCACCACGGTGAGCGAAACAACATACTGCTGTGAGGGCGGGAAGAATTCAGGCAGCATACTGCCTCTGCACTCATCGCCGCAGAAGGCACCCACCTCAAGGGTGGTGCCTGTCTGCTCAACGCCGTCTATAATGATGATGCCGCTCATCGTCATGTTGTACTGGGTACCTCCTATCGGAGTCCAGTGATTTGCGAACGACACGCCTGCCAAAACCATACAGGCCAAAGTTAAAAACAGTCTTTTCATTTCTTGTCTTTTTTTTAAACTTGTTGTTTTTATTGGTTTGTTTTTCGTTTTCTTATTTCACAATCAGTCTTCCGACATAAACGTTACCTGACTTGCAGACTACTTTCACGGTGTAGACACCCGAGACCGCAACGCCAGATATCTGCTGACCATCCTGTTTGCCCTCTTTGTGCAAGACGACATCCCCCAAGACGTTGCAGACAAACATTTCAGCCACCGTCTCGTTCGAGGGGATGTCGAGCATGAACGCTTCGTTGCGCTCTACTGGGTTCGGATAGATTCTCAATGCATCTTCTGTAGCGAAATCTACTTCGTAGGGCTGGTCAAGGTTGCCCACGACGGCGTTATCCACAAACACCACACGGTTGATGCTTCTTGCATTGATGTTGGCTTTGCGCCTGTTGATGACTGCAAAGTTTATCTCCTCACCTTCCTCACCGGCTATGGTCAGTATGGCATACCAACGATCAGTAGGCTCAAAATAGACTAACACCGCGCTGCCTCGGCATTCACCGCCCACAAAAGCGCCAAGTTCAAGTTCCTCGCTGCGCTGTTCCTCGCCGTCAATAGCGACAACGGCCATCACCGTGAGGTTGCCTACAAAAGCATGTTCGTCATTCGTCCATATTCTTTCAGGTGCTTTCACAAGCTCATTATCGCCTCTGCCGACAGCGTAGGTAAGGGTCTTGTTCTCCGTCGCATTGGAGAGGTACATATAGCCCTGTCCTGGTCTCAGCGTGAACGAGGTCGGGAACCAGCCGTAGTTTGCATAGTAGGTAGCAGAGGAATTCTGCCCCTTGATGAGGTCATTGGCTGCTGGGGTAAAGTTGGCCAGTGCCGTTGACAGGCTTTGTTGCGTCATCACGGGATAACCTATCCAGTTCCAGCTTGGCGCAATCGTGACGGGATGCGTTGCCGCATCGGCTACGGCTCCTGACACTACTGCCTGACAGGCGTTGGACAAGCTAATCTGGTAGCCCGCTTCGTTGGTGAGACCCACGTTTGTCAGCGGGCCGAACCAGTAGTCGTAGCCCAGACTTGGGTAGTAGTTCTGTACATACGGGGACTGTGTCTTAATCATGAGACCGTTGTGACCAAGGCTTTGCTCCAACTGCTGCAAGCCGTTGTTGCCATTCATCTCGATGTAGGTGCTCCACCAGCTCCAGCCTTGAGCCAAGTTGGTCGTTTGTGTAACACCGCTTTCCGTGAAATTGGCCACAAATGAGGCATCTTCTGTTACCGTAAAGCTATATGTGGCTTCTGTCGAGACTATCTCATCACCTTTCATCCAGTTGGTGAAAGAATAACCTTCATTCGCAGTAGCGGTCAGATTACAGGTTTCGCCTTCCATAAAATAGCCAGTTCCAATGACCAAACCACCTTCTATAGGATTAGCCAAAGCATTGATTGTATAGTAGATTACACTATTCCCTGTGGCATCTTGGTCATTGTTTTGGTTGTGGAAAGGCATAACAAACGGACTGTCGCGAAGAACCACATCATTCCAATCTGGAATCGCTTCAGGACTCAATGCCAAAGCAAAACGCAATCTGACATCCATTGTATTCCCTTCGAAAACGTAAGTGGGGGTTTTCAGCAAGTCGATATCATCACCACTAATACGATCGATGAGATGCAAATAGCCACAATTAGCATTTAACAACGAGGCATCAATTTGATATGTGCCGTTCATTGCAGGTTCGAAAGCAAGTAACATGAAATCGCTGTTAGTATGGTTTGTCGCCACAGCGTAACCACCTCCATTATCTATGAAATAAAGTAAACCCTGTTTTTCCATAGTTGTTGCTTTTTTCAATGGTTGACCTACATTCGTACGCAGGTAGGCACGGTCGGTTTGTATCCATAAATTGGAGTCGTCCTTCATACTCAAAAGTAGTCTTACATAACCATTGTTGCTTTCACCACGCCACGGGTCGTTAATTGACAAATAGCCATAAGTATTTAATGTTTGTACGATAAAGCCTTCGCACGGTCTTATCGGCTCGTTGTCTTGGTCAGTAAAAGCCACCAGGTTACCCCCACCTATGGCTTTGTAATACATGGAGAGAGGTTCGCCATCTAGCAAGATATCGCTGACATTCACGTTGTTGGTAAAGGGATTACCAACAAGGTTGTATCCTGGTAACTCTGTGTTTTGTCTGCTTAAATCAATAAACACCTCTTTATTGGAAGCATTGAGTTCGCCAACAAATTCCAATGTTTGGTCTTCTTGGTTAGCATACAAGTAGCCTTGAGCTGAATTTAGCATTGTCATGTTGTTAGTAGCCACCTTTTCATTCATCCAATAATGGGTCGGTTCATCATAAGAATATAAATCATATGCGTCATTTGTAATAGCGCTTGTTGGCGAACCATTGTAAATGGGAGTGGCAATGGTATACCAGCCTTCGTTTCCTGTACCATAACCGTTGATTTGTTTTTGTACCGTACCATATGTGTTTCCCATATTATTGACCAACTGTCCTCCATCGGCTATTACTAATTGTGAAGGTTGCATTGTACCAATACCATAAGTGGCGCTTAATGTTTTACCATTGTCTATTGTGATTGCATTATTGGTATTGTAAACATACAAGTGAAGCACTTCAGCATCAATATCCAAATGACAGTCACTATTAATGCATACCACATCATTGTTGCCAGGTAATTCGAAAGCGTACCAATTCTCTGCATCCGACCAATGATCGTTGTTCAATTGATCAAAGACGCATTGCTCCATGTAGTTTGAGAACAGGTTCCATCCTGTTGCCGTTTGGTAATTGACGACCGTGCCGTATGGTACATAAACAGGCATGTTGAAATCCATGCTCGTAAAAGAAGAGGCATATGAAGTCGGCGGAGCTGGGTTTTCGGAAATCAATGCTGAAAAGCCGCTACATCCATTGAAAGCATTTGCACCAATAGAGTTGACCTGTCTTCCGATAATCAATGCTCCTGAGAAATTATTACACATATTGAATGTGCTTTGTCCGATTGTTTGAATGCCACTTCCTATTATCAGAGACCCATCAAAACCCATACATGAGTAAAATGCGTATGCACCAAGTGAAGTCACAGTGTTAGGTATTATCAAATCACCTTCAAAATTGCTGCTCAGAGCAAAAGCATAAGAGCCTATAGTGGTCAAGCTATCTCCTAAATCCAAATAATAACCACCACAATTATAGAATGCATAAGATCCAATATAAGTAGCCGAATTGGGAATAACAACCCCATACATATTAGGACAATTTTTGAACGCATAATCAGGAATACGAGACACATTATCCATAAAGCTTACTACATATAAAGGTACTTCAGCTTCTGCCTCTTCGGTACTGCTACTAAAAACGGAATAATAAGCGGCACCGATTTTCGTTTGCATGGTCGTACAATTAGTAGCATTGAAATACAGATAATGAAGATTAGGACACCCCCAAAAAGCATAATATCCGATGGATGTTACACTTTCTCCGATAGTTAACTCTGTAAGGTTAGTGCAATTATAAAAAGCAGAAGCCCCTATTGATGTCACGGAGTTAGGAATGATTAATGCATTAGACAAGCTGCTACAACCGCTAAAAGCTGATGCACCTATAGAAATTAAAGTATTGGGCAAAGTCAAAACGCCTGCGATGCTACTACAATTTAGAAAAGCAGAGGCTCCTATTGAAGTAACTGCATTACCAAAATGCAATGAAGGAATGTTTGAACAGCCCGAGAAAGCCTCCTGATTGATTGCTGTCAAAGAATTAGGTAAATTCAAAGAATTACGGATGGATGAACAGCCATAGAATGCCGCATTACCTAGAGAAGTCAAGCTATTGCCTTGAATAACCATTTGAGGGATACTGCTACAATCATAGAATGCTTCTTTACCAATATATGTGACGCTGGCAGGAATGACTAATCGCTGATAAATGTCTTCAGAGTATTTAAAAGCATAATCTGGGATACGTTGTACATTGCTCCCAATGACTACACGTGTGATGGCCGATGCATACCCGTTATTCCCACTCGTAAAGACCGAATAATATTGGTAGTTAGACGTACTAGTACCTGTCCTTGTGTACATAGTAGTGCAATTAGTTGCGTTGAAATATACAGTTTGCAAGTTCGCACAATGCCAAAAGGCCTGTTCGCCAATGGTGGTTACATTTTCGCCTATAGTTAATGCGGTCAAATTTGAACAACCATAAAACGCGCTAGCTCCTATTGTCGTCAAAGAATCTCCCAAAACAGCTTGAGAAATGGCTGTACCATAAAATGCATTTGTTCCAATATAGGTACATTCTGAAAGATCAAGAGCACTCGTGATATTAGAACAATTCTGAAACGCATAATTGGGAATTCGTGTTACATTGTCGCCAATAGTTAATGTGGTTATTGCGGGGGCAGAATTACTGAAAACAGAATAATACACGTAGTTTGAAGAAGACGTGCCTGTTCTTGTGTACATGGTATTACAGCTTGTCGCATTATAATGCACCGTCTGAAGATTTGGACAATACCAGAAAGCATAACCGCCTATGGAGGTCACGCCTTCACCAATGCTTAGCTCAGAACTATGTGAGCCATAGAATGCATAGGTACCGATGTAAGTGGTCGCATTGGGAATGGTTATTATACTAGAAAGATTGGTGCAATTCCTGAAAGCATAATCTGGAATGCGCGTCACGTTTTCTCCAATGGTTAGTGTGACAATTGGGATTGGCCCTCCGTTGTTTTCGTTGCTGTTGAAAACAGAATAATACACATAGTTTGAAGAGGTTGTTCCCGTTCTTGTATTCATCGTAGTGCAATTTGTTGCATTGAAATGCAATGTTTGAAGATTTGGGCAGTTCCAAAACGCATAGTAACCAATTGAGGTAACCCCTTCGCCTATAGTCACTTCCGTCATATTAGTACAACCATTAAAAGCATATTGTCCAATGCTGGTGACGCTATTGCCAATGGTAACTGAACCTGTAAAGCCACAACCTCTAAAAGCATAATTCTCAATAGTAGTCACAGAGTTGGGGATAGTCAATGACCCAGTGATGCCAGTGCAACTATTAAAAGCACTATAACCAATTGTGGTCAAGGAATCTCCAAAAGTCAGCGAGCCTGTGAAACCTGTGCAATTGGCGAAAGCACTATTTCCTATTGAAGTCAAAGAATTTCCGAAAGTCAGCGATCCTGTGAAACCTGTGCAATTGGCGAAAGCACTATTTCCTATTGAAATCAAAGAATTTCCGAAAACTAACGACCCTGTGAAACCTGTGCAATTGTAAAAAGCCCAGTCTCCAACCGACACCAAGGAATCTCCCAATGTTAATGGTCCCATGAAACCTGTGCAATTATAGAAAGCATAAGTACCTATTGAAGTTAACGAGTTTCCGAAAACTAACGACCCCATGAGGCCAGTGCAACTGTAAAACGAGTAATCGCCTATTGAAATCATACTTTCAGGAATGCTTAGTGTACAGGTTATTCCCGTACAATTCCTAAATGCATTAGCAGGGATTTGTGTTACGTTGTCGCCAATTGTCAAAGTTGTGAGTGCTGGCGATGTCGAATTGGTGGTTCCAGAATTAAAGATTGTATAGCTCCCAGTTGTTCCCATCGTGGAACAATTTGTCGCATTAAAATGTAAAGTTTGCAGGTTGGGACAGTTCCAAAATGCATAGTCATCAACGGTTGTAACTCCTTCACCAATGGTCAGTTCCGACAAATTTGAGTAGCCATAAAAGGCGTAAGTACCGATATAGGAAACCGAATTAGGGATAACGAGTTCGTTTGCCGTTAAGTTAAAACAGTTTCTGAATGCATAATCAGGAATACGAGTAACATTACTACCGATAGTCAAACTATCAATAGGCAAAGCGTCACCATTGGTATCTGTTCCATTGAAGACAGAGTAATACACATAATTCGACGAACTTGTTCCTGTCTGGGTATACATGTTTGTGCAATTGATTGCATTGAAATGCACCGTCTGCAGGTTAGGACATTTCCAAAAAGCATAGCCGCCAATATAAGTAACACCTTCACCAATGGTCACTTCAGAAAGGATATTGCAATAATAAAACGCATAACTACCTATCCTAGCCACAGAATTAGGAATTATTAGACTGGTCAGGTTGGAACTTCCCATAAACGCATAGTTAGGGATCTTGGTTACATTCTCACCAATGGTCAAAGTAGTGATAGCTGAATGTCCGGAATTATTGTTATAGCTAAAAACCGAATAATAAACCCAGTTTGACGAACTCGATCCTGTCCTTGTGTACATCTGAGTACAATTCACAGCATTGAAATGTACTGTCTGCAACATAGGACAATTCCAAAAAGCATATTCGCCGATAAAAGTCACTCCTTCACCAATGGTTACTTCTGACAAGTTTGAACAACTATTAAACGCGTAACTACCAATCGTGGTTACAGAATCGGGAATGACAATAGATCCAACTAAGTTTGGGTTGTTCCTAAACGCATAATCTGGTATTGCTGTCACATTGTCACCAATGGTTAAGGTAACAATAGGAGAAGTTCCTCCATTAGTGGTCGTACCATTAAACACAGAATAATGGTACGATGAGTTAGTGTACATTTGTGTGCAGTTTGTGGCATTAAAATGTAGCGTTTGCAGTTGTGGGCAACCCCAAAAAGCATATTCGCCGATAGAAGTCACTCCTTCACCAATGGTTACTTCTGACAAATCTGAGCAATTATAAAATGCGTAAGCACCTATGTTGGCCACAGAATCACCAACTATAAGTTCTTGACTTAGAGTGCCACAAAAAGCATACTTACCTATATAGGTTACAGAATTGGGAACAATAATTGCACTAGTTAAATTACTACTGTTTTTAAATGCATAATCAGGAATACGAGTCACATTGTCTCCAATTGTCAATGTAACTATCGGCGTATAATTACCACTGGTACTCGCACTACTATTAAAGACTGAATGATAGACGTAATTAGAACTCAATCCTGTTGTTGTGTACATTTGAGTACAGTTTGTCGCATTGAAGTGAACGGTTTGCAGAAGTGGGCAGACCCAAAAAGCTCTGGCTCCAATTGTTGTAATGCCCGTCGGTATGTTAATTTCCGTCATCTCTGAACAACCATAGAAAGCATATTGACCTATATGTTTAACAACATAAGTGGTACCCTCATAAACAACACTGTTAGGTAGCACAACATTCCCTGTTGGCTTGTCGTATGAAGTAGGCCATGGGCTAGAAGTAGATGTGCCCGGGTAGGTCAATGTAACAATATGATAAGTGGCATCAGTGATGTTGTAATACAGAGTTTGCCCCGTGGAGCAAACGGCTGAGAAATCGAAAGCGTAGCTTTTTGTCATCCCTGCCACGCCAAGCAGCAGGACAAGCAAGGTAGCTGGCAAAAACCTTTTCATGAGTAAATTGTTGTTTTGCATAGTAATTATTTGTTTTCAAATTAATTGTCCGATACAGAAATATGTATGGTATTAGAACCATATAAATGAACAAACTTGTATAAATATCTTTGGCTGTTCACCTCTACAACAAAACGGCCTGTATAAACTTCAGCGGCTTTCTTTTCGTTCTCCCTAAGGTATTGACAAGTGAGATTATATGCCTCCAAATCCTCGCCAACCAAGGTTTCTCCTTGTTGTATCTTGTTTTTATAGAAGATATAAGCATTATAGTGCATGCGGCCTTGCGTTCCGAAAGGCCATGCATAACCAGCATCGTAAAACACTAAAAAGTTTCCCTTGTAGCTATTGCCGTTTTTGGTGAGATACGCTCCACAATCAAGGTCAAGTTCCTCATTTTCATCACTCCTGAGATATCCATATTCATAGCGATAACGGATGGTTTTGTCAGGAAGTTCCGATTCCAATGTGGAAGTCAGTGTAGTAGAAACGACATACTCATTGTAGGTGGCCGACACTGTGACATGCTTTTTGATAAGTTGCGGAATGGTCAGAGTGGTTTCTCCTCCATTACCGCTGCCAGGCACAGAACCGCCCCCTTGATTATTAGGATTTTCTCCATCAATCTTCGAGCATCCGGCTGCGCAAAGCATAGTTGCTGACAAAAGGATCATTGCAATAAACCTGACTTTTTTCATTTTGTTTTTCATACCATTTGAATTTGATTGTTTTACTGATCATATTCCCGCCAAGATTCCGAACATCCACACGCCTTTATTTCCAGATTTGAAAGGAAACTCGTATTCAACCATAAGGCATCCATTTCTATATCCAGCAGCAACCCTAACGCCGCCGCTCAATGAAAAACGGTCGCCAAAAGAGACATCGACATGCTCCTTATTTATTTTGCTATTTACTAAGAAATTCGTATAAACACCTGCTCTGGCCGAAATGTGAAACCTGTGAAAGCCCACATAATATCCAACATGCACGGGGAAACGGAAACCCCAACTTGAGGTTTCATAAGAATAGCCATAGACTTTGCTTCTCGAGTCCGCAAAAAAGAGTCCCAACCCGAAAGTGTAGAACGCGGACGTGGTTGAAATGAAATTTCCCGCTTCAAATTCAAAGACTAAAGTCGTACTTTTAAAACTGTTATTCCCTCCAAATGCAAATAATAACGCGCCCGCAATCCGTGTATCATCCTTATCGTTGCGTTTTGCGACGGTTTCCTGTTGTACAGGTTCACTGGAAGAGATTTCAGGTAAGACATCACTCTCCTCCTCGTTGTAAACAGCCTCTTCTTCGGGTTGAGAGGATTTCTCAATGTATTTCTTCGCCACATAAGCGCGCCCATTCTTGAACTCAATTTCGGCCCAGCCTCCTTTGAACGAATACACGTCCACCTGGTCGCCTTTTGACAGACTTCCAAGCACAGCAGATTCAGCTGAAGCTGCTTTCCTCACGTTCAATCTTGTGGCTGTCACTTCATAACGTTCTTGCGCTGCAGCACTTCCGAACGACAACATTACTAAAAGGCTCAGCAGGCCTCTTACAAGTTTTGGAATGTTTCTATTGTCCATTGTCTCCTTGTTTAATAACTTGTATAATAGAATGTCCTTGTACTACTATCATACTCTTTCACAATAATCAAGCTACTGCTGGATAACTGCTCAATGGAGCCCCCTGTACCAACAATATTAAACAATAAATTCAATTGACTACTGGTTAATTGAGTATAATCAAGCCCTGGTCCACCTCCTATTTGAAGAGTTCCGTCTTTGAAACGCCAAGCTCCCAATTGTTTCCCGTTAACGTCCAACACCCGGTAGTTGTTGCTACTGCTACAATCAGGATCAAGGCTGCTACGGAATGAAACGGTGCCATATGCATTAGTATCGGTTTCTGTCTTACCACTAGTTTTGTAATAAGTGACGCTTTTCACAAACTTCCAAGTAGTATTGATAAGTTTGTTAGTCATTTCCGTGTCCTGTGGGTCCTGGTTGTCGCTGCCATTGCCCGACTCGGTTTTCCATCGACTTAAGACAGTCGATGAGTTATCCTTGTATAATTTGCCATTCATAAATGTATAAATGTCGCCATTGGTGAAGACAACTTTATTGTCGGAGAACAAATAAGTCGTGGTTTGTTTGCTCCCATAGTACCATCCATCGTGGTCAGGAATTTTCTTTGTTGCCACACTTTGAATACGAGTGTCGCAAACGTTTATGTATTCAATGGCAGTATTGTCATTGACGAATTCATATACAGGACTCCGAAAATTACATTCATTGTAAGAATTGTAAATTGGATTAGCCGACCAAAAGCCCAGCAAATTCGAAGATGTACCATCGTCTTTTGTGCATCCTGTCATCGTCACACATAGCCCGGCCGATACCAGCAACAACATTCCCCAGTGGGTTGATTTTGTCATTCTAGTTTTCATAACAAGTCCTTTTTTTTGGTAGACATTTGATATTATAAATTTTTGTTTTACAAATATTTGTATTTTTCTTTTTCTTTTGTTCTTCTTCCCAAGCGGACAAAAAAAATCGTGGGTTTACCTTTGTTGTTCATAGAGGCCTACCACAGCCTGACAATTCAACTAATAAGTAATGCCCACGTGGAAAACACGTGAGCATTGGCTTTACTTGCTTGAATTGTCCTGAAAAGTGGTAGTTTTCTATGAACAAGCTTTTAAGCTAACGCTATTGTTTTAATATGCCTATTTGTTTATTTCTTGGGCTTAAAGCCCTTGGGGTCATTCGCTATTTCGTTTGGTTAGACTTTTCGTTTGATTTATCGGGGGCAAAGTTAGGGAAAAATGTTTTAAAACAAAGGCATGAGAGAAAAATAAGTATCTTTGCGCCAGAATTACATGCTCAACCCTCAAGGAAATGGAACAAAACGCACACAAAGGCTTACCAATGGAATTGACGAATGCCGTTAAGAGCATCAAGACAGCTATATTGCAGAGCCAAACGCGAGCAGCGCGAATGATTAGTGGCACCCAACTATCGTTATACTATGGCGTAGGGCTTTTTGTCTCTGCCAACTCGAGAGAAGGAAAATGGGGAACGGGAGCCATTGAATTAATTAGTGAGCAACTACATAGGGAACTTCCTGGGCTACATGGCTTTTCCGCACAAAACATCCGCAACATGAGACAATTCGCTGAGTTTTGGCATCCTTATTTAATTTGCTCGCCAACGGCGAGCGAATTTGAATCAGGGGAACTGAATGAAATAGAACATGATAGGTTCTCGTTGCCCTTGGGGTCATTCGCTATTTCGTTTGGTTAGACTTTTCGTTTGTTTTGTCGGGGGCAAAGATAGGAATGTTTTTGGAATCGCGCAAATAAAAACCGAGAATCATTCTTGCGGTTCGCGGAAATTGTTTACTTTTGCGGTCAAAATAAGGAATTCATCATGAATGCAACCATCGACATCAGTTACAATCAGTTGTTGCTCCTCTTGCAACAAATGCCCGTTCGCTCACAATTGAAGCTCGGGAAAGCTTTAACCCGGCAAAGCGTCCGTTCTGAACTTGAGTATTTCCTTGATGTTTTTCGTACTGACGAAATCTCAGAGGAAGATATTTTAGCTGAAGTGAAAGCCGCAAGACACGAACGTTATGCCAAAAACAACTAAGGTTAGGGTAATTGTTGACACGAACTGTTGGATTAGTTTCCTTATCGGTCGTCGGCTCCATAGGCTTATTGATTTGTTGAGCGAAGAACAGATCCAACTGGTTATTTGCGATGAATTGTTAAACGAAATCAGAGATGTCACATCACGCAACAAGTTTGCCAAATACTTCCCGCCCAAGGAGGTCGACTCTCTAATTGAGTTTCTTCAAATCATCGGCGAGAACATCAACCCTACCCAATCTGTGCAACTTTGCAGAGACGAAGCAGATGACTTTTTACTTGCACTCGCCATTGAGGCTGATGCAGATTATTTAGTAACTGGCGATTCTGATTTATTGGTCTTAAAAACTGTAGGTAAGTGTCATATTGTGAATGCCGAGACCTTTGAACAAGCAATTCACTAAGCTAACGCTATTGTTTTAATACGCCTATTTGTTTATTTCTTGGGCTTAAAGCCCTTCGGGTCATTCGCTATTTCGTTTGGTTAGACATTTCGTTTGTTTGTCGGGGGCTGTCCCACTGTCCCACACGGGAGCACCAAGGGACAATGGGACAGTTGGAGGGCGACGGCGCGAAAACTAACTGCAGCACTGCAACAACTGCAACAAAAGCCATTTTGATAAATGACTAAATAACTGCAAAAGCAAATTCACCAGTCACTTTTTTTGAGCAAAAACCTTGCAGAATCCAGAATTTTTGCTTAATTTTGCAATCCCAAAACAAAGCAGCGAATGAGCCATATGAATCCTTGTAACTACCTGTTTTTGTGAACGATGCATAGTGCAGATAGACTTGCAGGCTCTATTCAGACCATAACACTTTCACAATCAATACATTAAAGACAGCAAAACCATAGCAAGCCTATAGCAACGCTATACTAAGTCTATACCCACTCTGTGGCACCTATGAGACACCTTTGAGGTAACTCTGAGATACCGCTGAGATACCACTTTGTCAGCCTCTGCAAAACAGACATCAACCACAGACCTATCCCTCTAAAACAGGGGGCAATATCAGTTCAGTAGCAGCCGGATATTCTCCACCACGATTCCCAAGCGTAGCACAAAGGCTTCCTCTGTGGCGAAGCCGATATGGGGCAGCATAAGGAGGTTGGGGGCGTCAAACAAGGGATTCTCGGGCTTCAAGGGGGGCTCCGTACCATAGACATCGGTGGCGGCTCCCGCTATCTTTCCTTCCTTCAGGGCTTTGGCCAAAGCCTGCTCGTTCACCACAGGACCACGTGCTGTATTAATAAGGATGGCACTCGGCTGCATCAAGGCGAAGTCCTTCTCAGTGATGAAGTCGCGCGTCTCGGCATTCAAGGCGATATGCAGGGTGATGATGTCGGACTCCTTCAACAGGGTCTCCTTGTCGACGAAGGTCACACCCTCTACCTGCTTCGGGGTACGGTTCCAAGCCAGCACCTTGCAGCCAAAGGCATTCGCCAACTTGGCCACACGTTGCCCGATGTTGCCCATTCCGATGATGCCTATGGTCTTGCCGCCTATCTCGCGACCCGGCATGATGCCCTTGCGGTTACATTGCCGTGTGATGATGTCGTTTTCACGCACCTTGCGATACACGTCAATCATCATGGCGATAGCCAGCTCAGCCACTGCCTCGGTGCTGTAGCCTGCCGCGTTCTTCACGACGATGCCGCGCCTTTGGCATTCCTCCATGTCGATATGGTCCAAGCCCGTGAAGGCGATGGAGAGCATCTTCAGCTTGGGACAGGCATCGAGGAAGTCCTTGCGCAGCGGGATGTTGCTCTCGATGACGACCTCGGCACCTTCGGCGCGGCGAATCAGCTCATCGAGGTTCTCGTTGCGGTCGGGATAGATGACCACCTCGTGGCCAGCCTTTTTCAGACCCTCGCAGGCGGCCTCAATCTGCTGGAACTTCAAGCCCAACGGCTCCAAAAAGACGATTCTCATTTCGCGGCAATCATTTCGATTTCAACCAGGGCCTTCTTGGGCAGTTCCTTCACGGCGAAGGCGGCACGGGCAGGATAGTCACCCTTGAAGTATTTGCCGTAGACGGCGTTCATCTCGCCGAAATAGCTCATGTCGGCCAGATAGCAGGTCGACTTCACCACGTTGTCGAAGGTGCAGCCTGCCTCGTTGAGGATGGCTTCAAGGTTTTTCAGGCTCTGCTCGGTCTGGGCCGTCACGCCTTCCGGCATCTCGCCCGTCTCAGGATTGATGGGCAGTTGACCCGAGATAAACAGCATTCCGTTGGCTTCAATAGCTTGACTGTAAGGACCGATGGCTCCGGGAGCCTTTGTTGTTGCGATTACTTTTTTCATTTTTTCGTAGGTTTTATAAGATATGTATCGTTGCGTATCACTCAGCAAAAATAATAAAAATGAGTGTCCCCCTATCCCTCTTGCAGAAAATTTGTTACTTTTGCGATTCAAAATTTTCAGATGATATGACATTCAAAAAAATCCTGCTGAAGCTGCATAACCGTTATGTGTACGCCATCATCGCATTCCTCGTCATCTTCCTTTTCGTCGACCAGTTCAACTTCTTTGAGCAGATTCGCCTACGTAAGGAGCTGGAAGAGAAGAAGGCACAGATTGAATTCTACGAGAAGGAGAACGCGGAGAGCATCGACCTGCTGAACCGGCTGGAGCACGACACCGCCACGATGGAACAAGTGGCCCGCGAGAACTATATGATGAAACGCGACAACGAGGTCATCTACCTCATCGAGACCCAGGAATGATGCCCCGCAAGCGTATAGCCTTCCTTTTGTTCCTCCTGCTGACCGCCGGGCTAAGACTCTTGGCCCAGTCACATACCGTCAGCGGGAGAATCACCGATGCGCAAAACCGTCAGCCCCTCGCCTTTGTCAACGTGGTGGTGAACGAGGGTCTCACGGGGACGATGAGCGACATCGACGGACGCTATGAAATCAGCTCCAAGGAGCCTATCCGCCGCATCAAGTTCTCCTCCCTGGGATACGAGGCGCAGACCCTCACCCTGCAAGCCGACACAAAGAAATGCAACGTGGCCCTGAAGCCCATCACCTTCGAGCTGCAGGAAGTGGTGATTGACGCAGGCGAGAACCCCGCCCACCGCATCATCGACAGCTTAATGGCCCACCGCAAGGCCAACAACCCCAACTCGCTGCAGACCTATACCTACCGCATCTACGACCAGATGATCATCACCATCGACAGCTCCGACTTCGGCAAGGCGATGGCCTCTGTCCCCCCGCAAGGCGGGAGCGCCATGCAGCTCTTCGACAGCATCCTGAAACGCAGCGACCTGATGGTGATGGAGACCGCCTCGGAGGTGTTTTTCCGCGCCCCCGACCGCAAGCTGCAAAACGTGCTCGGCACCAAGATTGCCGGCATGAAGGAGCCCTCTTTCATGTACCTCGTCAACAGCATGCAGAGCATCAGCTTCTACGACGACATGATCAACGTGGCAGGCACCGAATACGTCAACCCCATCAGCCGCAACAGCACGAGCCACTATTTCTTCACCCTCGAAGAGACGCATCCCATCGGGCAGGGCGACTCGCTCTACGTCATCTCGTTCCACCCGCTGAAAGGCAGCACCTTCAACGGGATGCGCGGCACGATGATGGTGAACAGCGACGGCTGGGCGCTGCAAAGCGTGAAAGCCGAGCCCAACGAACCCGGCGAACTCTTCACCGCCAACATACAGCAGCTCTACCAGAAGGTGGATGGGCAATGGTTCCCCATGCAGCTCAACACCAACCTGCGCTTCCCAAGCATGACCGTAGGCATCGACGGCAACAGTTTCCCGATGGTTGCCATCGGCAAGAGCTACCTCACCGACATCACCATCAACCCCGACCTGTCGAAGACTCGCTTCACGGAGATGGAGATTATGGTTGACCCCGACGCCGCCTATCGTGACGAGAGCTTCTGGAACCAACACCGCATCGACTCGCTCACCCAAAGGATACAGGCCACCTACCTCCTCGTCGACTCGCTCACCGGCGGCAGCGACATCTTCGACCGCGTGCTGGGCCTCACCGACAAGCTGATGCAACAGTCGGCGCTGCAGATGGGCCCCATCGACCTCGACCTGGGCAACCTGATAAAGCTCTCTGCCCGTCGCGGATGGTATCTCGGCTTGGGACTCAGCACCAACGACCGCTTCTCGCGCCATCTGCGTCTCGACGGCTTTGTAGGCTATTGGACCCGGATGCGGGGCTTCGACTACGGAGGAGGCCTCCGCTGGATCCTCAACCGGCAGCGACAGATGGAATTGGGAGCACGCTATAGCCTGAGGTCCGAGTCGTTGGGCGACTGCGGCGGCTTCGAGGACCGTGGAGGCCTGCTGTCGGAGAACGGATACAAATATCTTTTCTACAGCAACATCGACGTGCGCCGCACGGCAGCCGAGCTGAGTTTCAGCTCCCGTTTTGCCAACTACTTCAAAGGCTTCCTGACGCTCTCCGTCACCGACAAGAACTACCTGCTGGCTCCCTTCAACACGCTGCCCACCACCCGCTACGCTAACGCCGAGGTGAGGCTGCGCTTCGCCTATAAGGAGAAATTCCTGAGCAAACCCAACGGCATACAGTCGCTCGGCACCACCTACCCCATCGTCTGGGCCTCGTTTGCCCACTCTTTTTCCGGACTGATGGGCGGACAATACGACTTCAACCGCATCCGGCTCGAGGTCACCAAGAACTTCTACACCCGCTATATGGGCGTCTCCAAGGTGGTGCTGCAAGCCGGCTATGCCACCGAGGGCTGTCCCGTGATGGAGACCTTCGACCTCTTGGGCAGCTACGAGCCCTTCGGCCTCTACTCGCCCGGCAGCTTCGGCACCATGCGCGAGAACGAGTTCTTCTGCGACCGCTATGTGGCTCTCTTCCTGAGCCACAACTTCAGCGGCATGCTGTGGAAGACCCACTCCGAATGGTTTAAGCCCGAGCTGGTGTTGGTCACCAATATCGCCTGGGGCGACATGAGGCCTGAGAAAAACATCACCGGATTGGGGTTCAGCACCTTGGACCAAGGCTACTTCGAGAGCGGCTTCGTCGTCAAGGGACTGCTCAACGCCCTGTGGGCCAAGGTAGGCGCAGGTGTGTTCTACCGCTATGGGCCCTACGCCTTCGACAACGTATGGCAGAACTTCGCCTGGAAATGGAGCGCAACGTTTGATTTATAGTTTGAAGTTTGCAGTTAAAAGTTTGCAGTTAATTGTTGGTTATGAGAAAAGGTTTCTTTTTATTGATGTATTTGGCGGCTCTTGTGTCATGTGAGAAACAGCCCCAGAAGGTCGTCCTGCAAGGCCTGGCGCAAGGCTCCTACTATGCCGTCACCTATTTCGACGACCAGGGACGCAACTTTCAGCGCGAAATCGATTCCATCTTCCATGCTGTGGATGTCTCCGTCAACCTGTGGGTCGACAGCTCCGTCATCTCCAAAGTCAACCGCAACGAGGCGGTAGTGCTCGACAGCATCTTCATCGACAACTTCCGCATCGCTCAGGAGGCCGCCCGCCTGTCCGACGGCTATTTCGACCCCACCGTCTCCCCCATCGTCGCCGCCTGGGGCTTCAGCTACAAAAGCGGCGACAGCCTGACGCCCCAGCTCATCGACAGCCTGCGGCAGCTGGTGGACTATAGGAAAGTCCGCATCGAGGACGGCAAAGTCGTCAAGGAGCATCCCAATATGCAGCTCGACTTCAACGCCATCGCGCAAGGCTACACCAGCGACCTGATTGCCGCCTTCCTCGAAAGCAAGGGCATTACCAACTACCTGGTCGACACGGGAGGCGAAATCATGGCACGGGGCGGCAAGCCCAACGGACAGCCCTGGATGGTGGGCATCGAGAAGCCCGCCGACCAGTGGGACTCGGAACAGCAGGTGCAGACCCGCGTCGCCCTGCGCGACAAGGGGCTGGTCACCTCGGGCAGCACCCGCAAGTATGTGGAACGCGACGGCAAACGCTACTCCCACTGCATCAACCCCAAGACGGGCTATCCCGTCGAGCACAACGTGCTGAGCGTCACCGTATGGGCCCACAACTCCGTCTGGGCCGATGCCCTCGCCTCCATCTGCATGGCGATGGGACTGGAAGCCTCGCTTCCCCTCATCGACAGCTTGGACAGCGTGGAAGCCTATTACATCTTCGTGAACCAGGAAAACCGCTTGGAGACCTATTCCACCGCAGGATTCCAGACGATGGACTGAAAACAGAAAAGCCCCACTGTGAACCAGCGAGGCTTTTCTTGTACTCCCGCAGGGGGTCGAACCCTGGACACCCTGATTAAGAGTCAGGTGCTCTACCAACTGAGCTACGGAAGCATCATTTTAACTACGTTGAATCTTTCGATTTGCGGGTGCAAAAGTACAACCTTTTTTCATACCCGCAATGTTTTTTCTCCGTTTTTTTTCTTCGATTTTACAACTCTTTAAAAATCAGAGGCTTGAATAAGGCGGTGAGAAGGTGTCGCCTAGGCTGACATCGCCTGTGGTGAGGCCTTTCTTCAGCCAACGCGAGCGTTGGGCCGAGGTTCCGTGGTTGAAAGTCTCGGGCATCGTGCGTCCGTAGGCCTGTTTCTGCAGGTAGTCGTCGCCAATCTTCGAGGCCGCGTTGAGGGCTTCTTCGATGTCGCCGTCCTCAATCGAGCCGAACATCTCGTTGTCGTTGTAGGCCCACACGCCGGCAAAGAAGTCGGCCTGCAGCTCAAGGCGCACGCTGATTTCGTTCGACTGTCTCGTGTTACGCCCGTATTGCGCCATCTGTTGATGTGCCTCGCCCAGTATGCCGAGCTCATTCTGCACATGGTGTCCCACCTCGTGGGCGATGACGTAGGCGTAGGCGAAGTCGCCGTCGGCGCCGATTTGTTTCTTCATGCTCTTGAAGAACTCCAGGTCGAGATACACCGTCTCGTCGGCTGAGCAGTAGAACGGTCCGCTGGCCGAGGTGGCGTTGCCGCAACCCGAGTTGACGGCGTCGCTGAAGATGACCATCTTGGGGGCGTGGTAGGTGCGGCCCATCTTCTGGAACTCCCTGGTCCACACGTCCTCAGTGCCAGCCAGGATCTGCTTGCAGAAGGTCATCAGCTCCACGTCTACCTGACTGTAGTCCCTGCCGTCGTCGACGTATTCGGTTTGGTTCGTCGCGCCCATCTGTTCCATGACCGCATTCGGGTCGCCACCCAAGAACATTACGATTAAGGCAATCACGATACCGCCCAAGCCCAATCCACCGGCAGTGGCTGCGGTTCTCTTGCCACGGCGGTCTTCCACGTTGACGCTTTCTCTTCTTCCGTCTAATTTCATGATGTGTTGTTTTTATTGATTTGTTGCCCGCAAAAATACGGTTTTTTTGAGATATTGTTCCCCGCTTCCAAAAAAAACAGTACTTTTGCTCCTCACAATCATCGAACGACAACAGAAAACGTACCAACATGAAAGTATTCGTCAACGACACAGAAGTGCGCACCTACTACGGCGCAAAGGTGAAATCAGCGGTGCTGGCCTACTGCCGCGCCAACCAACTGTCACTCGACCTCAACAGCATCGAGGTGAGAGACGCCTATGGCAACCTCCTCGACCTCGACGGTGCGCTGCGTTCCAACTCCAGAATTCATATCAAATAAGGAATACCATGAAAAGAACAATCCGTCTCATCCTGGTAGCCAGCGCCATCGCGCTGCTCCTCCCAGCCTGCAAGACCCCCGAAAAGAACACCTCGGCACAGAAGGAACAAAAGGTGTATGTCGTCTCGACCAACGACATGCACGCCAACATCGACAACTTCCCGCAGTTGGCCGCCCTCATCGACAGCCTGCGCAGCGTCCATCCCGACCTGCTGCTCTTCGGTGCCGGCGACAACCGCTCAGGCAACCCCATCAACGACCGCAACGTCGAACCTGCCAGGCCCATGTGTGAGCTGATGAACGCCGTCGGCTTCGACCTTTCATGCTTCGGCAACCACGAGTGGGACGGCGGTCCCATCGCCCTGCGCAACGTGCTGGTATGGGCCAAGTTCCCCTTCGTCTGCGCCAACGTCACCTTCGACGACACGCTGCACATGACCAACGTGTATCCTTACCATATCTTCGAGCGCGACGGCCTCAAGCTGGGCGTCATCGGCGGCATCCAACTGGGTGAGAACGGCCTGCCCGACTTCCACCCGAAAAATGCAGGCGGCTCCCACTTCGTGCCGCTCAACACCGTGCTGCAGCAAAACATCGACACACTCAAGGCCAAGGGCTGCAACGCCATCTTCCTCCTCTCCCACTGCGGCTATGAGGAAGACCGCGAGACCGCGGCACAGTTTCCCGAGCTGGCCGCCATCTTCGGCGGACACAGCCACACCCGCGTCAACAAGAAGCAAATCGTCAACGGCGTGATGGTCACTCAGGCCGAAGCCAAGGTGAAATACGTCACCCTGAGCACCTTCACCTTCCGCGACGGCAAAATCGTCGACAAGGACATGCAGCTGCTCTCCGTCAAAAAATTCCCCAAGAAAAACAAGGAAGTCGCTGAGATGGTGAATCGCTACAACAGCAACAAATATTTCTGCACCGTGGTGGCCAACAACACCTCGCCTATCCGCAGCTACGAATCCTTAGGCTGTCTGATGACCGACGCCATCCGCACCCTCTCAGGTGCCGATATGGGCTTCCAGAACCCGGGTGGCGTGCGTTTCGACACCCTCTCGGCGCGTCCTGTGACGCTGAAGGATATCTTCGCCCTCGACCCCTTCGACAATGAAATCATCCAGTTCAACCTCACCGGACAGGAAATCATCGACCTTATAAAATGCTGCTACACCACCGACAACGGCCCCATCTACTGCTCGGGCTGCTCCTACACCTATAAGGTGAACGACGCAAACGAGATGACCGACATCCAAGTGACTCTGGAAGACGGCACCCCTTTGGACCTCGAGGCCACATACAACATCGTGATGAACAGCTACATGTCGACGACATTCATCTATAAGCACAAGGACGAAGGCCACAGCCTGTTCCGCAGCTCCAACGACATGATGCTGGAATACCTCAAGAAGCATCCCCGTCTCGACTACGGAAAAGTCTCCCGCGTCAAGAAGAAATAAGTTAGAGGGGATTTCAAAACTTAAGGGGCTGGCAATGTTGGTTACCAGCCCCTTGGCGTTTAGGTAACGAGGCGGTAAACGAAGCCCCGTCGTTTACCGAACGACAGCCCGCCGGGCGGTAAACGGACGAGAGCCAGCTTGATGCCACTGTCGCAAGCATAGGATGACAAGAAGAGGCATGTTTTGTGACGAACTTATGCAGTTATGCAGTTATGACTTTAGACAGGAAGGTTTCTGGAAACTTGACAAAAGAAAACTTATTATTATAATATAAATATTATAATAATAAAATTATAATTATTATGTTTTCTGTCTTTGGGAGTGCAAGTCGAAAACCTTAATGTCCGAAGTGCATAAGTCATAAGTGCATAACCAGGAGACCCCGTAAAGATAGGACTTTTACCTTAAAAAAATGCGAACTTTCGAGAAAAAGTATTGTTTTTGCGCTTGTCGAACCATTATCAATAAAAGGAGCATACTATGGGCAACTTGGGCTATGGGGCATTCCCCACACATCCTGGCGAGGTGCTGAAAGACGAAATCGAGGCACGCGGTATCACCTAGAAGCGGAAGCCTCCATAAAGCACCCCGTCAGGCATCCGTCTCGGCGGGGGCTCAATTTTTTGGCACGATTTTGGTATTGGTATAGGCAAACGACAAAATCTAACGGAAGTCAAACCTCTTAAAACAAACGCTACCATGAAAGCCAAGAACATCCTGATGAGCATCCTGTTGGTGACGGGATTCATCGCAGCAAAAGCAGCCGGTTATCCACCCGAACTCGCTTTGGTGTCACAGCCCATGATGACCTACCACGCCGACCACATCACCGTCTACTACGACGTTGAGAACATTGGCGACTACACGTACCGCGGCAGCGTTTGCCTCTATCTCTATCCTGATGAAGGCTACAGCTATGCCGAAAAATGGGTGAAGGTACGCCCCGGCCGCATCAAGAGGATTGCCATCGACATCCCGGCCTACCGCATCCGCAGGGGTCACCCCTTCACCATCATGCCCTACTACGAGATGGGCGATGAGCTGTACAGCTTCACCACCTTCGAATACTTTGAGCCCATCACCTTCTTCTGGGAGGGACCGCGCAACGAGCGCTGGGTGGTCATCAACATCGGGCCTTGCCCGAGCTACTACCACCGTCCGGGCCACTACCGCTACTACTACGACGGATTCCGTCCGCCGATGCCGCCCGCAGGACACGCGCCCCGTCCGATGGACCCGAAGCACCACACCTACGGCTACCACCACAACAACGGTGGCTATCCGGGCAGCCACGAGGTGGCACCCGCGCCCAACAGCGGCAGCACTGAGGCTCCTACCGCCACAGTCCGCCCCAAGGCCAACGGAGGCAGCATGAGCTCGGGA
>Ga0265301_10002332_pt1 | contig 22186 bp, 27 predicted proteins | sample AusTroGonzalo_MG_2_FD_193488 | JGI IMG/M metagenome (GOLD analysis project Ga0265301, IMG submission 193488) | Bovine rumen microbial communities from tropical cattle in Woodstock, Queensland, Australia - Gonzalo_04 | ecosystem: Host-associated > Mammals > Digestive system > Stomach > Rumen ... | reverse complement strand
GAAAGTCCTTGACTTGTGCGGATTTTATGGTTATTATATGTCGCGTTATTCGGGCATAGTTCAGTCGGTAGAACAACGGACTGTTAATCCGTATGTCACTGGTTCGAGTCCAGTTGCCCGAGCCAAGATCTAGTGCCACAAACATGCAGATTTGTGGCATTTTCTTTACTTTACACTCTCAGAAATTTTACTATGCACTTTGCTCAAAATACAGCCGAATACATACACAAAATTATACATTTGTTATACCGAATTTTTTAACATGGTTTTACTTACCCATAAAAATTGAACCCTTTGACTTAAAACTATAATTAAATTTGCTACATATTTATTCCTTTTTCAAATCTGTAATAATTTGTCATTTTTAATCCAGTTTTTATAGCATTTTGCAATTATTTGTCGTTTTTAATGCTTATTTTGCAATAATTTGTCGTTTTTGTTTACCACTTATGTTTTTATAAAACCACTCGCTTTTTGGAAAACTGTATCGTATGTTGCTACAAAGGATCAAAATGACTGCAAAAAAATCGCTCTTAGATAAACTAAAATTACGTATCAAAAAAAGCAAGAATAACGTATTTATTTTGAATGATTTTACCGACCTTTTTAAGGAATATACTTATAACTACATTATACAAACATTACGCAGGCTAGTAGATGAAGGATTCCTAGTTAGGATCGGGCATGGACTTTATGCAAAAACACGTACATTTAGTAATGGAGCTATATTACCAAATACTCCTATAGGCGAATTAGCTGAAGAGGCTCTGCAAAAACTTGGGGTAAAAACAGACAAATCATCTTACTGGAAAGAATACAACGCTGGATTATCAACACAGATGCCAACTGGAAGAGTTATTGCTGTTGATCGTCGTGTTCGACGCAAGATCAGCTTTAATGGGTATGATGTGCGATATGAACGACTGCCACGAAACAAATAATATCGGCACAATAATCTATATTGATTTTTCCTCTTAGGTATGTTATATTGCTTACAAAGGTGGATTTAACCTGACTTGTCCTACCTCTAAATGGACTAAACAAGGAGTTGTTATATGCAATTTTTCCTATATTTTATGCCGCATTTTGCACAGTGCTTTTGCACCTGTGTTGGTAGCTACATGAATCCACCTTTGGTTCTTATTGCAAAAACCAAAGGAGTAAATCATGCAAAGAACAGCAGAAGCGGTGTCTTTGGGACACCCAGATAAAGTAGCCGATTACATTTCCAGTTACATTTTGGATCGGTTAATCGAGCAAGACCCACAGGTCAAATATGCCGTTGAAGTCTTGATAAAAGACAACAATGTCGTCCTTGGTGGCGAAGTGACTACCTCTGCCCCACTCGGCGATTTAACCGCCTATGTTAAGGCCGCCCTTGCCGAAATCGGGTATGATGACCGGTATGCATCAATATGGGGCGACCTTGCCATTAACCCAGCGCAAATAAAAGTTACCAATTTGATCGGCGTACAATCCGCAGATATCAATCGTGGGGTTGTTGCTGATGGCTGGGGCGATCAAGGGGTGTTTGTTGGCTATGCCTGCCAAGGTGAAGGTAAGATAAATCGGGAGTTATTCCTAGCCCGAAAGCTAAACAAAGCCCTGTATGAAAAAGCACGCCAATCTGACAATCTTGGCATAGATATCAAAACACAAATCACATTGAATGACGATAAGATTGAAACCGCTATTGTGGCAGTACCGATGCTAAGGGACGTGGATTTGACGGACTTTGTGATTTCTGTCCTAGGCGAAAAGCCAGCGCACATTATCATAAATGGTACTGGACGCTATACATATCATGGTTCCATAGCAGACTGTGGCATTACAGGACGTAAATTGGCCTGTGACTTTTATTCTACCGCCTGTCCGATTGGTGGTGGCAGTCCATGGACAAAGGACGCCAGCAAGGCAGATTTGACCCTTAATGTCTATGCCCGTATCTTAGCCTGCGAAAACTTGGCTGACAACGACGAATGTTTTGTTTACCTGTCTTCGTGCATCGGGCGAGCAGAACTGCCCAGTGGCCTGATAAAAACGATTAAAAACGGCATTGTTTCCTATCGGGATCTCTGGTGCAATCAAAAACCCAGCACACTGATCAAGGCATATGGTTTAGACAAACCCATATATGCAAAATTATGCGACAAAAGTATATCAGGTATTTTACCAAATGCAGAATAAGGAGTTTAAGATGGAAGATTTACAAAAATTAAAACAATATGGTTGTTTCTTGGTCTGTGATAATCAATTTACTGATCACGAAACAGACATTTTTAAATGGCTGAAGTCGCAAGGCTTTCGTGCTGCATCTAAAAGTGGCATTTGGGGGTCCGGTTGTAATTGGGCTTTTATCAATATGTATAATAAAATATACATACTGGGCAGACCAGGAGTCGCATACGCCAGCGTTATCAACGATCATGCCATAACTATAGAGGAATTTAAAACCATCTATGAGATCTATAAAAAATATGAAGGCAAAGAAACTTTTGTTTTTTATAAGGAACGGTTTGATTACGATAGGCAGAAATAAAAAAGGTGCCGTTTGGCACCTTTTATTTTATTTGTTTTTGTTCACTGCCAGTACAAAACCGAGCAATACCGACCAGGTTAAGAATGCCGTTCCTCCGAAACCTATCAATGGCCAATATGCTGCACTACCCAACAAGCCAAACGCTACTGCCAATCCACCAATCAGTAAGATTGCCAACAATCCTAATGTACCAGTTGTCATCAATTTGTTGAATTTATCTTTGGTATTACGGATCGTGTTTGTAAGCCCTTTAGCAAGACAGCCATACAATGCAATGATCAACAGGCCCATCAATATACCAAACTTTGCAATCATGCTTGTGAACATATAATCTGAAATTGATTCTGGTAACGTTGCCAACCAATGTAAAGATTCCGTTGTATTTCCTATTATAGCACTATTTGCTAAAGCTTGAAGTGCTATCCATGTCTGCGAATACCTTTGTGGTTGAAAAATTAAATATATTCTTGTATCAACGTGCGGAAGCTGCCAAATTGCTAGTACAAACAAAGCAACAAAACTTATCAACGCAATCATGCCTACTTTGAAAGCAGCAGAATTGTCTTTGCGTGCCTTAAATGTAAGTATGAAAAACAACAACAAATATATCAGTGACATGAATACATAAGGAGCAATAAGTGTCGCCCATATAATAAACAACGTCAGTGCGCTTGTTCCGATTGTGGTCCAGGTTTTGTTTTGCTTTTCTTTACTAAGCCAGTGCGACATCAAAACAATATAAGCAGGCAATGACATCATAAACGGATCAATATATGCAGGCCCTATATTTACCCATCTTGATGATCCTAAAATCAATGTTGGGTGGATTATTGTTTTCAACATCAACAACAACCCCATAATTCCTAAAACCCAACTTATGCGAATGACCCATTTCTTTGATAGCTTGCTAAATGCAAACATTATTACCGTTCCAATCAGCACAAATGGCCAAAACTTATTGAAAAAGATATTTGGTTCAAAGTGATGCCTTGCTGCCTCGTATGGTCCAACGAAATACAACCCAAGCAAACCCAATACCACCAACGCAATAATGGATACCCATAACAAATGATTGTTTGTATTCATCCAGTTCTTTATTTTATTCCATAGTGCTTTCATGTGGGCCTCCTTTATTTATCTGTTATTAACATTGGGACGATTTGTTCAAGTATTTTGCCTGTTGTTGGAACAACATTCCAAGCAGAAGTTTTTAAACCATGCGAAATCTCCGTTCCCTGTGGTTCGTCCAGCAATGTTAGTATTGTATATTGCGGATCAGAAACAGGGAATACTGCCACAAATGTAGTTATAACCTTTGTGCCGTCCATCTTTCCATTAACTCTTTTTTCTGCGGTTCCTGTCTTTCCACCAATTTCAACGCCTTTTATCTTGGCTTGTCTTCCACTGGTGTTTTCTACAACTTGAAACATCACATTTCGTATTTTGCCGGATATTTCCGAACTAAGCACACGATCTCCTTGTTTTATCTCATCTTTTGACATTGTCGGATAAACGTATGTTCCACCGTTTGCAGTGGCATTAACTGCAGCCAATAAATGCATAGGAGTTACCGATATGCCATGACCAAATGAAACCGTTGCTCTTTCAACTGGTCCCCATTTTCTCGGCACAAGTCCCTTTTCTGTTTTTCCGAAATTCAAATCTAATTTTTCATCTAAATGTAATCTATGGAAAAATTCTTTCTGTGCACCATCTGGCAAATCAAGCGCAATACGTGCACTACCCACGTTGCATGAATGCAGCATAATATCTGGTGCCGTCAGCTTTGTAATGCCTTGCTTTTTCATGTAATGTTTGAACGAAGGTACATCATCAATCGGTCCTGCCAACACTTTGTTGCCGTTTTTATCATAAATCATCAACGGTTCATCTATCTTATATTCTTTGGTGTCTAACCCATTTTCATATGCCAATGCAGTATTAAATATTTTAAATACAGACCCCATTTCATATACATATCTCATTGGATTCGCTTGACCGACAGAAACCATAGATATAATCTTTCCAGTCTTTGATTCCATCATTATGCTTGTTGCACCTTTGGCTTGGTACGTTGCAACAGCATTTTCCAATTCCTTTTGAACGATCTGCTCTATTTCTGGGTTTATTGTGTTCTTTTCTGGGATTTTTGTTTCTGAACCGCAGCCTATTAACGGAAGGCAGCATAAAAGTCCGAATAATGTCTTTGGTGCCATGGCATATACTCCTTTCTATGTAGGAACTATACCCCATTTATTTTCATTTGCAATATGTGCAAACAAATTTTATTTAACATTTATTTTCATATGCTCATCATCGACTGTAAACAACATAGAACAAACTGTCAGATACACACTATCGTTAATTTCCTTTGTGTTCATAACGCTTTGTCCTATTTTTATAAATTCTTCTGTCATTGTTTTCGTTGTTTCTTCGCCAACCACATCTCTAAAATCTGCGATAAGCGATTCTGGAAGTCCATTCAAAATGTCTTTATTCAAAGACCAGTAACGATATAAATAAATATTTTTAAGGTCTTCTCCGCTTAACTTTTCTGTGTGACTCTCATTATACAATTCCGCCATTTTTGGTAAGAAAGCATCGCACATTCCTGGCACCACTACAGAATGTATATATAAATCTTCCGCTATTTCCACATTTCTTTCACCATATTTTTGCTCTAATTTATACTTTGGATCAGAAAGGCCATATACGGTTAACCCTGCAAAAAGCAATACAAATATACCGCACACCCACATCAATACTTTGTCCGTTTTTGTTACCTTACCAGCATCTTTATATTTTTTGTGTCTAGCGGTTTCGATACGATAACAAGTTATACATAAACCTATCCAAATTGATGCAAAAATGAGAGACATAATGATAGATCCTGTTCTGTGTGCCATAGCCATCTTTGGAAACATCAACACAAAATCTAATAATCTAAGTAATCCAAGTAAAACATAAGAAAAACGATAGCCACGCATCACAAAATAACCCATCGGAACCATCAATATTGCAAACAGCAAAAAGCCGGCCCATTCATGTAGTAATACGGCAGATAATATCAAGGTTATTATAACAAAACACAACAACCCAAAACGATATGTTGAATACCATGGGGTTGTGTTATATTCTGCAACGGCATCTGTAATGTTTTTTTCGTCTATCCATAAAAGTTCCCATAACCAAAATCTTTCATTATTTTTTGTGGATGTCTTTTTCATATTTTTACCCTTTCCTTAGTTATAGAAATTGTAAGACAAATATTGTGAATTTGTAAAGCACAAAATCCTGTTTTTACTTGTTATAACACAAATACTTTTATAAGTTTAATGAAAAGGTGCCGATTGGCACCTTTTCTAAAAGATTTTTTTAACAAGAAAATGGTAAGCTGCAACCATCATGGCCGGAGGTTCTTGTTCCATACCCTGAATAGTAAAATCTCTCACATAACCCAAAGTAGTACCCCCTGTGTGATTATACACTCTATCACCTCTGACTATACCTAATGTTGTACCACCGGTATTATTGTATATTCTGTCTCCTCTAACTATACCTAACGTTGTACCACCAGTGTGGTTATATATTCTATCGCCTCTAATTTTACCTAATGTTGTGCCACCAGTATGGTTATATATTGTTCCATCACGAAATTTTTCTCCAGACATCTTTGCTCCTTTTGATTCATCTGTTTACTGTTTTATTTTAACACTTTTTTAGAATTCACGCAAGGTACGGTGTATGAATACGAACTGGCACTCGGCCTGCATCACTTATCAACATATCGCCGAATGGCAACAGTTGTTCTGCACCACGTTCACCCAACGCATTCATAGAATCCAGCACACTACGAGCCTGAAAAGCCACACGTGTTGGCATATTTGCTTTTATTGTGGTTGTTAAGACTTCCTTATCTGATCTTTGGGTTCCTATTATCAAATGGATACCAACAGCTCGTGCTTTCTGAGCCACCGTTGATATAAACCTTTCTGTTTGTTTTTTTCCTATATACATAAAATCAGCAAATTCATCTATTACAACGATAATAAAAGGCATATCTTTTTTGTTCGTTTTTTCTTTATATTCCATAATATTTTTTACGTTATTATCAGCTAACTTTTGATATCTTTCATCAATCATTTGCGTTATACTATCGAATACTTTTAAACCTTCTTTTGGTTCTGTTATCACGTCTCTCAATAAATGCTTATCACCATTAAGATGAACAAAATCCACTGCTTTTGGATCAATTATCACAAATTGGCATTCCGTTGGTGAAAATTTGGCACACAAGGATTTTATCGATGCCATCATAAACATAGATTTACCACAACCTGTACGACCAGTCACTAATATATGCGGCATTCTTTGTAGATTTAAAATCATAGGATCTCCAAAAGTGCCAACACCCATAATAAGTGGCAACACACATTTTGTGTTTTTAAAGTCATCTGTTTTAACCAATTTATCAAAAAATACAGTCTGTCTAGTTCCTTTTGGCACCTGCACAACAAAATCGTTATGCTCAAAGTGGTGAAATGTAACACCGTCTCCCAAAGGTAATTTTTTAGGTATTGAAGCATCAGAATCGACTCTGTAAAAAAAGTTACTTACAACAGGTCCGTCCACTATATCGGTTAGAAAGCCTTTAACTTTAGTTCCGAAAGATTCATAAAATTGTACTACGAGTTTCTGTTCTGGTGTTATCATTATAAAACCTCCTTGTAATATATGGTCCAACCAGCCATTTTTTTCTTTTTACAATCATCACAACAATTTAATGTCACACATTGTTTTAAATTGCTCAATGTCGCAAATCCCTTATCCGTTCTTTTTATCTTTTTTAACTCCGATTTAGATAACCACGCACTGATTGTAACTTCTACCTGTTTATGATCCGGATCAAACGACAAAACAAACAAATAACAACCGTTTTTTGTAATTGTTGCATCTGATATATGGACATGATTTATACGCCCTTTTTCATTTTTTGTTCTGACTTTTATCTCAACAGGTTTGTCATTTAAAGTTCCATCTTGACCTGGTGTTTGGGTTTCTTCCAAATCTACACCATACAGATAGCTTACCAAACATTCGCCCATATCGCCAATAAGTCTGCCATCCAATGCAAACGTCTTTTCCCCGTTGAGACTTTTTGACATCTTTTGCTGCATATCGTAAATTGTCGCAAACTGTGAAAGTAATTTTCGTATTTGATGTTTTTTAATTTTCATATGTTTTTCTCTTGTTTCTTTCATCATTATGATTATACGACATAATATGAAAACATTCAACACGATTATAAAACAAATGCGACCAAAAATGACGCACTTGTAGCACTTTTTTTATTGCTTAAAACAAAACCATATATCAAAATGAATACGAAAGGAGATAACAATGCGTAAAACACTTGATTTTGATCACACAACAAATACACATATAACAAAATTAGAAAAAATTTATAATGTTAATCCGTTGGTATTCTACTCCATATTAGATTTACTGATAAAGCACGATTATAAGATAGGTTCGCCTTGTTTTTCACATAAAACCGAGTGTGTACATTTGCCTGATCGTGAGAAAATATATGTTGCCCATATATTCCAACCCCATTATGAAGTATACATATTGGATGATCCTAATATATTATCAAATCCTGAATCATTGAAAAAATATATCACGTTAATCACGCAAGAAAAAAACTTCCCGCATATCTTAGTTATTACACCACAAAAAATGTACAATTCTGTAAAAACACAAATAGAGCAATATCTACCACCACAAACAGATGAAATAACATACACCATAGCCGTCATTACCAATGCCGAATTCAATAAAATGTACGATCATATGAAAAACGTAGCAATCGGTGAAACAGCTATCCAATTACATCGTTTAATGTAGTAAAAAATCTTGAATCACATCTAACAACCGGACCATTGCCATTGTATCTTGGCCACAATATTCGTGCAGGTTTGCCATCATTTCTTTGGTCTGCTCCGCTGTCTGCTTGCCGGTCATAAATGCCATGAATTGATCACTGGCCTCGGTGCCATTATGTATTCCAAGATTTGCATAGGACATTTCCGGAACGAATGCAGGCAGAGTCTTTTTGATCGATGCACTGCCGTTTTGACAAGGACGATACAACCCACGTTCTCTGAACGGCATCAGCAAGTCCAACATCCTGTCATTTATAGCATTCAATTGATCTGCATATTCAGGAAAATCACGAGCCATTTCTGTGTTGCGTCCTTGCTCAAATCCTTGGTTATAAACGATGACAGATCCGGATTCGCCAATTGTTTCTATCAGCTTTTTAATCAAGCCTGGTCGTGGGTCTGTGTTTGGTTCGTTATGTAAGTATTCGTAATGTTCCAGTTCACCACCAGGAGTCCGTTGCACGTGCAAAGAAAACTGGAAACAAATCTGTTGATATGGTCTTGAATTATCAAACATCGGCACCGCAGGCATAATGGATTCATAATCCAAGTAATATAATGGCCAGCGCAATTGGTTTGTAAAATTCCGCAAAATGTCTTTGTTGATAACGTCTGCATTATCCAAGAATGCCTCTATGTCGCCTGGGTGCATCTGTTTTTCACGAACATCTGCCGGAACGTTACGCAAGTCTGCACCATATTCCGAGTACACATCATCAGCCAGCGCACCTTTGAACGCATCAAACACAGAATACTGTGGTATATTCTTCCAGCAATGGCATTTGTAGCCACATTCATAAAACTTGTTACACTTTGTCTTGGATATAGCAATACCCAGTTCCGGTTCATCCAAGATCGCACGAATTCGTGCCACCTCTGACTGCACCGTTTCTATATCTTGCAGGTCATCAGTTACATCGTGCAAAGCAAACAATTCGTCTAAATCCACATCGCCATGACGAACGTATTCTGGATTCAATGTCATTATGAAACAATTGCGAATTTTAACTCCAGATTTTATAAATACGTATCTCTGGAACGAAGCATCTATTATGTGATAATCGTGTGGGGATGTGGTTGATTTAACCTCTATGATATCCCATGTTCCGTCATCGTTATTACGCAAAATATCAACTGCACAGTATTCGCCTGTTTCTGTACCAAGTGTTGCCTCATAAATGTATGGCTCGTTGGCCCTGATAGCATCTTGGGTTCGATATATTGCTTCGTAATCCCATGGCATAGCGGTAATTACTACCCCACCAGGAAATCTGTTCTGAGCAAGGATTCCTATTTCAGTTCCTCGATCCAATACAGCTTGATTCATTTCTGGCTGCAGATCCTTGCGAAATCTTTTAAACCACAACGCATTGGGGCATTTTATTCCTAAAACATAATCTGATTTTGATATTCTGAACATTGTTTTTCCTTGTTTCAGGTATTATACCCCATAAATTAAATAATTTCAATCTGTTGCGATTTATTTTAATGGTATCAAACCACTGTAAACCCAAGAGCCGTCATTACAATGATGACTTCTAAACGGTTCCTTTGTAAAGGTTATTCGTGCTGTATATCCAATGCCTTGGCAACAAGCCTTGGTTTTTGCGGAGACCTTTACTGATTCAGGTTCATCGCCATCGTCAGTGTTGCATTCAACCTTTGCCCAACATAAATCTCCACTTGCATTACGGAACCAGATGTTTGGTTCTGCATTAACCCCATCATCAACAAAGATAATCCTGCAATCTTTATCCTCTTTTAATCTTTCACATACAAAGTTGATGGCAAATATTCTTTTTTCCCAATCGGTCATTGGTTTATCTCTACCACGTTTCATAATGTTTGGATCAACGGGTTCCAAAGTTTCAGCATTCACTAATCCCCATCTATAAACTTGGCCACGTCTTGAAAGTTTTCCGTCTTTGATAATTTTGTCACCAACGATTGTCTCCACAGGTTGTTTTGTTACTAAATCCAGCATCATAAGGCAAGGAATCGCCCCATATTCTTCTGCTGTCTGTATAAACTTTTCAACACTGGTTGGTTTGGCAAAAGCAGCAATATGCTTTTCAACATATTCTACAAATTCATCATTGGTGCTAAATGAATCTGTTGGTGTTTGCATACCCGCAAATCGCACCAGAAATATATTGTTCCTGTAATAAAAGCACGCATCATACATATCATTGCAATCGTATGGGACAAATTTATCAAGGAACATAAAGTCGTCCTCGTAATCCTTATTCCTTACAGCTTGTACCCTGTCTAGCATTTTACCTATGTTTTCATATGCGGTGTCACGATCTAATAATTTATTGCTTATTGTACGCATAGTTACCTCCTTGGTTACACCAGATATGTTGATACAAAAAAACAGTATTTCAAGAGTGGTAACATACATCTACGACCAAAAATGACTTATGTGTCTTGTTATTTGTTTTTATTTGTGATATAATCGTTTTGAGAGATTTAAGAGGGAGTGTTATGGTTGCACCACGTGATGACTATCGTAAGTTTTCTGAATTACTGGATTGTATTCAATTACTCTGCCGTCCAATGTCCGGCTTGACGTATGATGAAATTAAAAATCATATGCACTGCAGCCGAAAAACAGCAGAACGTACTATCAAGTTCCTTGGCGAAAGGTTTGGCGAAGCTCTGGTTATTACACCTGATCCAAATAACACAAAACAGCTCCGTTTCCGTCTTGAAATGCCGGACGATCTGCCACCAGAATACATAAATGCCAATGATATGCTGGCACTAAATGCCGCAGTCAATCGTATAAAAAATGATGACATTCGTAAAAACCTTGAATCCCTGGAATACAAATTAAACCGAATGATCCAAGTGAAAAAGTCTATTCGTGAATTGAACGATATGGAGGCAATGATTTTATCCAGAACAAATACTGCCGCACCATATCCACACATAAAGACGGACGAGTCTGTACTGACCACTCTACAATATGCAGTTATAGCATTTACCAAGGTCCGGGCCACATATGAATATCGTGAAGGCAAAACAGAACGGGCCACACTTTGCCCCCTCGGGTTTCTGTACGGACACAGCAATAATTATCTGGTCGCATATAAGGACGGGGATAAGAAAACAATTCGCACATACATTCTCGGACAACTGTCCGACGTTGAATTGACAGACAAACAATTTAATCCTGGACGGTTTGATATCAATAAATACGCAAATGAATCATTTGGAATGTACCATTCCGACAATGGCCCATTTGATGTTGAATGGCTTGCCAGCGCAGATGTTTCCGATGCCATACAGCGTTATAATTTCCACCCAACGCAACAATTCATTAAAAATAAAGACGGCACAACAACGATAAAAATGCGTGCAGACGGCTTTTACGAGATGTCTTGGTACTTGTTCCAGTGGCAAGGCAAAATCAAGCCCGTAGCCCCGAAATTACTGGTAGACACCTATTACGAATTGCTGAACAACATTGTCAAAAACAGCAAGAAGTAAGACAAATCTGGTCGCACGTTATTCTTATCGGCTTGTTTTTATTTTACTATCAAATATAATCTTACAAAAAAGGATCTACAGTGCCGATAAATATCATATTCGAGGCCAATGAATTCTTGAAAGGCGTTGCTGGCGTAAAGTCTTTTTGGCTTAGTTCTAAACTCAACAAATTACGTATAGAGGCTCACAGAGACACAAAAAGAATAGACTTTATCGCAATTAACAGAGATACAGGTTTGGAGACTGTAGTTACTGTGCCAGCCTTTGTTTCAGAAGATACTGTACTGCATATAAAAACGGTGAATTCTTTTTATAGTGCGGTTGAGATATTGCAAGAAGTAAATGTTGGCAAGAATAATCCACTAAGGCTACGTTTGGTACCAAGTCGAGAAGACAAGAAACATTTTACACTTGAAGTGATGCTAAGTCATTGGGATATTGTGGCAACTGTTGAAAAATAAAAAAATCATAAAGGAAGATTAAATGTTATACGGTGCTATTATAGGGGATATTGTTGGCTCTATCTACGAATTCTCGAACATCAAGACAAAGAAGTTCCCTTTCTTCCCTATGAACGGTTACATTACAGACGATTCCTGTATGACCATTGCAGTGGCCAAGGCTTTGATGGATTGGAAACGTGATGGTGGCGACCTGCAACAAAAAACTATTGAATCTATGCGACAAATCGGGTTCAAGCACCCAAATATGGGCTATGGTTTTGGATTTGCCAAGTGGCTTTTCAACAAGGAGTCCGAACCATACAACAGCTGGGGGAATGGTGCTGCAATGCGGATATCTGCGGTCGGCTGGGTTGGTCAAAGTCTTACAGAGGTCAAACGATTGTCATATCTGGTTACCGCTATCAGCCACGATCATATAGAGGGCATCAAAGGGGCCGAAGCAACCGCTGTCGCTATATTCTTGGCCAGAACCGGCAAGTCAAAGGACGAAATTGCCAAATACATTACAGATAACTACTATGACTGGTGTTCATCTGTGGCCGAATTACAAGAAAACTACAGCTGGGACGGTTCATGCCAAGGAACAGTTCCGCCAGCTATACAGTGTTTTGTTGAATCAGATTCATTCGAGGATGCGGTCCGGAACGCAATTTCAATCGGTGGCGATTCCGACACCATTGGTGCAATAACAGGCTCCATTGCCGAGGCATATTATGGTATTCCAGACGATATGATTGAAAAAGCCAAAGCATATATACCAGAAGACCTTATGCAGATTGTGGATGAGTTTGAAACCTGTATAATTTCTTAGTCTTCGCTTCCATCAGATATTGCTTCTACGATTTTTTCTGCAATATTATGAATGACTGGTACACATACAGAATTTCCGGCTTGCTTATACAACCGGGCATCACTTTGTTTTGGTAAAACAAATGTTTTTGGATATCCCTGTGTATTAAAGCACTCTCTTGGTGTCATTTTTCTTAAACCCGTCTTTGTTTTAATAAGACACACATTATGCCCACCTTCTCCCTGATTTGCTGTTAAAGTAGGCACAACACCACTTTTATTTTGTCGCACATACCTTCTACGCCACTGATAGATTGCAGGATGTTTTGGGTCGTCATCTTTTGTTGCTTCTACAAGCTGTTCGTATATGTCGCCCTTATATTTGTCCTTTGTATAATAAAATCTATCATCCACTTTTTTATTAAAATCAATAATGTCCTTTACGGTTGTTGTTAAAGGGACGGTTGTTGGCCATTTAAATTTTGCAAAATCTTTTTTGTTTCTGAATGCCACAATGTAGATACGTTCTCTATTTTGGGCCATATTCCCATAGTCCATCGCATTCAACACTTGATATGTATAGCTATATCCAAGTTTTTCAAGTTCGCTACAAATTACACGAAAAGTATTTCCGTTATCATGACTAACAAGATTTTTTACGTTTTCAAACAACGCTACACGAGGCTTTTTCGCCTTCATCATTCTTACCAATTCAAAGAACAAATTACCTCTTCCCTTTTCGTCATCAAAACCTTTCCTATAACCTGCAATTGAAAAGGCCTGACAAGGGAACCCACCTATAAATATATCTACATTTGGTACATCTTTTTCCGGAACAATATGAATATCCCTTTGATCAACCTTCACATCAGGAAAGTTCTTTTCAAATGTTTCACTCGCGTATGGATCAAATTCGTTTGCGTAAATTGTCTTACACTTGTTGGTTTGCTCAAATCCTAAATCGATGCCACCAACCCCCGCAAAAAACGAAGCAATTGTATACATATTATTCCTCTCTTTTCTTTCTTGCAATAGCTTACCATAAATCGCGGCGCGCCGCAATAGAAATAAATAAAAAAATTATAGATTTTTTCTATTCTTCAATACCGTAAAATTGTTCGTATGTTCCCAAATCAGAGAATTCAACAGAATAATCCAAATCCGCGTTTTTCGTAAAAATCACACTATCTACGCCAAATTTTTCAAGCATTTCATATGTAACAAGCTTACGATTTGGCAATTCAAAAACATCACGCAACAGCCACTTACCCAACAAACTGTTCGGATTACTCATGATAGCCTTATTATCCTGTTGGCACACCTTGGCTGGGATTACCGTTCCATCTGGCAATCTTAAATTAAATGGGGTATCCCTTGGTGGGAAAAAGTCTGGGTTCCTATCCCTATCCACTTTTGGATATGGGATGTAAAGCTCATCTGGATTACGAGGTCTACCACTGGCATTCCACTGATTTAGACCACTTTTTTCCGCAACGAACTTTCCATGCTTATTAACAGAATACAATCTCAAACACAATTGCGGTTTACGTACCTTAGCTTCAGTGAAACGTCTCACTACATCCGCAGGTTCTTCCATAGTGCTTAACAAAAACGCGTACGGATCATCTAAAATTTGAACTTCGAAGGTGTCAAGCTCTTCCAAGAAATCAAATATCATGTATAACGTATTCTTGGACGAGCTAAAATGATACTTATGTTTACCATCAGTAAAGTATGTATTATTGTCATTCCCCATTTCTGGGATCAATTCAACATTGTCAATATCAATTTCTTCAAACACGCCTTCCAAGACCTGCATCGCACCAGGAACACGCTTGACAACGTGATATATCATTGAATCCAGGCCATGCAATTTCTTGGTTACCCTTATACGTTCATTTCTGTACTCGGAAATTTGCTTAACTAGTTCAATTCCTGTCAGATGTGCATAATTCTTTTTCAATCGCCCAAATTCAGCAACTTTTTGGTCATCGTTCCCCATCCAAGTTTTCAAACCAACCCCGACTCTATCTTTCTTCGCATCAGCGGAACAATCAGAACGAGCCAAATTTTCTGCTTCTAGGAATTTGCAAAAAACATTTTCATGTGCTCTGTACGACAAATAAGGACAATCACTTTCTGAAAACAAATTAGACAGCTGACCAATCAAGGCCAACATTTTCTTATAATCTTGTCTGTTTTTAAGAGGTTGTCTATCATAAAACATACAATAATTATATCAAGCCAATTGTAAAAACACAATATTTTTGTAATACAACGTAATCTTATTGATTTTTTTGTGATTTTGTGATATAATGTTGCCCATCAAGCGGACGGTTATGAACCGTCTTTTTTTATTCTGCCCTGGCTCTGTGCCGGGGCTTTTTTAATTATTTGGAGGAAACATGGCGAGCAATAGTGCCAAGCTACTTCGTGCGCGTTTGGCGAAGAATGACGAATTTTACACTCAATATGCAGACGTTGAATCAGAATGCGACCATTACAGGCCGCATTTTTTCAACAAACGAATTTATTGCAACTGTGATACTGGCGATAGTGCCTTTGTGAAATACTTTAACAATCTAAAATCGCAGGGGTTGATCCGGGACGTGTGGCATACCGGTGGCCTGGGTGGAGCCGACTTTCGAAGTCCGCAGTCTATTGAACTGCTGCAAAAGGCGGACTTGGTTATTACCAATCCGCCTTTTTCTTTATTTCGGGAATATATGTCCTTGATTCTCAAATACAACAAGCCTTTCCTTGTTATCTGTAACAAGAATGCCATTGCTTATCGTGAGCTGTTTGAACTGATTAAAACAAATAAGATATGGCCCGGTGTTCGCCGGTGGGCCGGTGGCATGCGTTTTATCGTGCCTGATTCTGATCAAACACGTGAAGTTCCGGCAATATGGCTGACAAATTTGGATCACGCTTGCAAGCCCGAGCCACTACATCTGTCGTGCCACTACGCCCCTGAATCTTTTCCTGAATATGATAATGCCAGCGCAATCAACATTGATAAAACCGCATCAATTCCATGCGACTATAATGGCATCATGGGGGTGCCGATTACGTTTATTGAAAAATACTGCCCTGCACAATTTGAGATTCTGGGGCTTGATAAGGACTTTACAACGGACGGTGGTGCCGGCATCGTAAATGGCCATCGTATTTATTCACGCATCTTTATCAGAAAAAAACTTGAAACAAGCACATAATTTATTTAATACTATAGATATGTTGAAACGTATAGTGTCATTTGCGATTACCCTTGCAGCAGTTTTTTGCGTTTCATTTTCAGTCTATGCTTTTGATCCAAAAGATTTAGATTCATATAGTGCATTTGCCGTCAAAACAATGAAAGCCACCGATACCATTCGGTCAAAAAAGCAGACACTTGAAATAACCGGCACCAAGGGTTTGGAATCTGTTTTAGGAAAAGAAACCAAGTCATTTGAAACTTTGTACGTTTATGTTGGCAAGAAAACTATTGAAGAATACAGCACGTCCAAATGGTACTATTACTATCAGCCGTCATGGAACGGTCGTGGTCGTGGCAAATTACATTACACAAGGAACAAAATCACAGAAAAAAGCGAAGTTGATGACACACTTGTGGTGGCCCGCAAGCCGGACGACAAGTTACTGATGTTGGTTATTCAGCACGACAATCCTGAAAGGCAAGCTATTCTGGAACACCTTGGTATAAAAGTGCCACCTGCAAAAAAGTCCTGGTGGGCAAGATTGTGGAGTTCATCTGATACAAAAACTGAGGAATATAAAATTGAAACTGAGCAATTGGATATGCCGACCGTACCAAATAATCAGTGGATACGAATATATTTCACACCTGGGCCGGATTGCGAAGACAATATTGTAAAACTTATGAATCAAGCACACTATGTTGATATCGCTGTTTATTCTATAACAAATCAAAAGATCGTGGATTCTATACTGGCGGCACACAAACGTGGTGCCAAGATCCGGGTTATCACAGATCGTACGCAAGCTAAGGGCAAAGGCTCATTGGTTGGGAAGTTACGTGATGCCGGCATTCCGGTTGTCACGAACATAAAACATAAAATCGAACACAACAAATTTGCTGTGTTCGATGGCAAACATATCGTTTCTGGTTCTTACAATTGGACCACTAATGCCAGTCAGTATAACAGTGAAAACTGCACTTTCTTTGACCAGCCAAACAAAGAATACACCAATCGATTCAAGTACCTGTGGGATATGTATAATAAATAACCGACTTTATTTGTGTTTTTTCTGATATATGATATAATTCATAGTAACTGGTTTAGGAGTATGTATTATGATTTATAAAAATGGATACACTTATCTTGGCGATTTATTGAAAGATATTCAATCTGGGCGTTTGGGATTACCGGATTTACAAAGACCTTTTGTATGGCAAAACAACAAAATCAAAAACTTATATGATTCCTTGATGAAAGGCTACCCTATAGGTTACATTATGATTTGGCAAGCACCGGGTGATTACACAAAAACAAGATATATTGGAACAGACGAAAAAAATCATCCCACAATTCAAGATATAGTGATAGACGGGCAACAAAGATTAACAGCACTATATGCTACAATGTATGGTATTGAGGTGGTAGACAAAGATTATAAACACAGCAGGAAGAAAATATCCTACAACCCATTAACTAGAGAATTAGATAACTGGTCTGCCTCCAAAGACAAGGATAAAAATTTTATACCAGACGTTTCGGAAGTATTTAAAGCAGATAGAGAGAAATATTTACCAAAATTTGTTAACGATTACATTGCAGGTTTGAATGAATCAAGAGCAAAGAAAAATGAAGAACCTGTCTCAGATAAAGAAATTGGTGAAATTGACAGTGGCATAAGAGACTTATTAAATATTTTAAACTATCAAATTGCGACCATCAACATAACAAATGAAGCCGATGAAAAAGATGTGGCAGATATTTTTGTTAGAGTAAATTCGGGCGGGCAACCATTAACGCAAGATGACTTTATTTCTACATTGCTATCCGTTTATGATGCCGATGTACGTAAAAAAATCGAGGATTTTTGTGTCGATTCTAGAATACCAAAAGAAAAAGATTCAGCATACAATGCGTTAGTTTCTGTTGATACAGGAGATATTATCCGCACAACAGCGGCCATTGCATTTAAGAGAGCTCGTCTTAGCTTTGTTTATAAATTGATGCGTGGTACGGACTTATCAACCAATAAAAAATCACAAGAGACTCTCGAGGAAAATTTGGCAAAATTTAGAGAATCATTGGAATTGGTTTTGAATCTTAACAATTGGCATGCATTCTTGCTTATTGTGAAGTCGGTAGGATTTGTAACAAGCAAGCTGATTTCGTCTCCAATAACCATATTCTATTCATATGCACTGTATTTAATAGCAAAGACAGAATTTGGTTTATCAAACGAAGAATTACGAAAGGTATTCAAGCCATGGTTCTTTGCAGCTGCTTTAAGCTCTTATTATGTTGAGAAATCACCAGAAACCGCTGCAGAACAGCAGTTAACAAATATAAAAGACATGAAGAACAAACAAGAATTTATAGATTATATGAATAAAAAAACAAAAGAACGTATGACGGATGATTTCTTCAATGTCAAATTTAAAAATGCACTTGATGAAAGAAACGCCATGGGACCAATATGGACCGGATACGTTGCTTCTCAAATCATCCTTGGATACAAAACATTGTTTTCAACAAATTCTATCGAAACAATGTTATTGCTTGGAGCCAGTGGCACTAAGAAAATCTATGATGTCCATCATATTTTCCCAAAAAACTTCTTACAAAAAAATGGCTATACAGAGAAGGATTATGACAAGCGTGCAAACTTCACTATCTTAGATTATGAAACAAACATTGACATTAGTGATGATGCACCAGAAAAATATGTGAAACGTTATAAAGAAAAAACTGAGCCAAATATATTCAATTCTACCATGGCTCAAAATGCGGTTCCATTGGATATAACTGAGCTCTCATACGAAAAATTTATTGAGGATCGTAAAAAATTGATGGTTAAAATAGTAAAAGCCGCATACGAATCCATAAAACCAGAATAAACAAAGCCCCGTTTGGGGCTTTTTATTTTACACATAATGCCTCGTATGCAATGTTGTTCTGGTCTATCTGTTGGATTGTTTCCGGTGTGTCGTTTTCATAGTCCGCATAAACTGGTCGGTACAGATAGCAGAAATCATTTGCGGCGGTATTTATTGTGCAGCTTGCTAACAGTATTATTATCAGCAAGAGTATGCCGAGCTTTATCAGCCCTTTGTATGTTCGCCAAAAGTGTATTATTTTGATGTGCTTTTTCATCTTTTTTACCTCTTCGTATTCCTAAAAAATAAGCCAGCGCAACTGCACCGGCTGCTATTGCCAACGCATATTGTTTCAGTTTGCTTAACATTGTAGTGCCACCTCTATTTCTTCGTCTGTGTATGGTTGTTTGCCGTTCTCGTGTTTGATGATCGCTTTCATCAATTTGACCAAGACCGCATTGCTTTCCAGATTTAATTGTGTGTGTGGATCGTATCCAGTACTGGCTGCCACAGATTTTATGTACGCATCGGTTTGGTTTTCGGTTGCCGGTGCAAATCTTTTGATGATTCCGTTGATGGTTCGGATTCCATAGTACCGGTTGTAGTTCCGCAGTAATTTACCCAGCGCACGCAATCCATATCTTGCCTCTGTAAAAACGCAGAAAACGCCATCGCTTGGTGGTACTGATAGTCCGGCCCAGTTGATGCCGTTGTACTTTATGTTCCCTGGATTATTGTTTCTGATTCCTCGTGGTTCTTTGTTCATCATTTATCCTTTTCAAATATGCTTGCTATGTTTTCGCCGAGTGCCGCAGCCACAAAGACCGCAACCACATCTACGGTGTAATGGCAAAATGCCAATATCACAGCTGTTATCCCGAATATCGCACACGCAAATCTCTTCGCAGATGGATATCCAGCCCTGTCGCTGAATAGGTCATACAGGTATTTCAGTATTCGCTTAATCATTCTTTACCCCCTTTAGTAGTATCTTCATGTCGCCTTTGATTTCATACAGGCTGTCCTTGATGGATTTCAAATCGACTTCCAGTGTGTCAGTTCGTCTTTCCAGTTGTAATAAACGGGTGTCTATTGCCGCACTGTGCGATTCCACCCTGACTATGAAACCTATCAGTGCGGCAGCTAGACAGTACAAAAGCGAACTATCAAGTTTTACCTTGAACCCGTCTTTTGTTTCTTTGCTCATAACGCCCTCCGTACGCATTCGATTGTTGTTTTGTATCCAGATGCACCTAATGTGTGCTTTGCCGATGTTACGATCCATTGACCGCCGGCATCCGATCTGATGCCCACCACATTTACAATGCTTTCAGCAGTCAGTACTGGATTACCCACCAGTTCCAGTGTCAAACTTTCTGTTCCGGCCATTATTTCCGTCAGCTTTTGTTTGGCCCTGTACGATGCTAGGTCTTGGTTCGTGTAAATATCACGCAAAGTAAAAGTCGGGGAACCATCCCCGACTGACACCTGTTTCTCTTCGGCATTGTCAAAGTCATAGTATTTCGCAATGACTTGACCGTATTTTCCCCTTTCTGTGATCTTGTAGTGATAACTGATTATGTTCCTATTTATCGTTGTTGTTGGCATTGACCGTCCATCCGGAAACTGTCCGGACAATGGCGATATGAATAACAATTTCCCACCGGCTATCTTTACACTTGCGTTGTAATCTGTGGCCAATCTCTGTATGAACGCACAATCGCTTTCTTCGGTCTGGTCCAAGTGCGTTACCATCAGTTCTTTGTAGCTGTCCGCTACTGCTGCAGATAGTCCGTATTTGCCAGCAATTGTTTCAATTATCTCGCCTAGTTCTTTCTTGTCCCAAGAATACGTCTGTGGAGCCTTGAACGCTGCGATATCGTCCAACATGGAGTTACTGGCCCTAGCGGTTATAATCATCGTCTGTGGAGGCGATTTTAGCTCTATTTCATCGACAATAAATCGGCCCATCTCGGATACGTTGTCATATCCCATATAAACCACCAGTTCTGCCCCCCTTGGTGGTACCGCTATCGCACCATCCCTGTCGTCCAATTGCATCGTCAAACTGTCTGATACAATTCCTATTTCATCGGTGATTTCCAGTGATAGTAATCTGCCATTTACCGTTTTTGTTATGTCGGATTTGTTGGCTATGATTCTGAAGTTTGGTTGCATTTTATTGCCACAATTTTATTTTCTTGGTGTCTTCCGGTTCTTCGATGGTTGGCAGGTTTATCTTTACCCCACCAGGCAGCACCGCATCCAGTTTTGCCAGATGCCTGTTCGCCTGCAGCACCTGTTCAACAACGTTGGTCCTGCCGTAGTATTTCCAGCAGATATAATCCAATGTTTCGCCATCTTTGGTTACGTATATCATCGTTTATCTTCCCCATACTTTTTAAGGGTCAAACTGAACGTCACTTTCCTTGGTGCGCCGTTTTTCATGAATGTTGTTTGTGTGTCGCTTATTGATGTTATGCACCAACGGCCAAATGCTTTTCCGTTTCCGCTTATCAACATTAACGGTTCGCCTGTACTCGCTTGTGATCGCATACTATCCACCTGGGACACACCACCCTTGAAGTGCGGATATATCGTTCCCTCAAGGGTTATGGTGTCTGTACCTGGACCGACAAACTGCATTGCCGGATCTTTACCCAGTCGTTTCTGTTCTTCCCACCGGTATTCTGTGGATCTTGTGAATGTTTGATACGCAGCACTATCGATGCTGAACCGGTATTGCCCGAGCATCATCATTGTGCCGGAGTTTATGTTAGTCATAGTTCACGCCTCGTTGTCTTCGTTGTGCTGCTTGCTCTCTTGCATTCAATTCCATTGATACCTGCTGTGCGATCTGTTCCGCTGTCGCACCGGC
>Ga0265301_10002328_pt1 | contig 22222 bp, 19 predicted proteins | sample AusTroGonzalo_MG_2_FD_193488 | JGI IMG/M metagenome (GOLD analysis project Ga0265301, IMG submission 193488) | Bovine rumen microbial communities from tropical cattle in Woodstock, Queensland, Australia - Gonzalo_04 | ecosystem: Host-associated > Mammals > Digestive system > Stomach > Rumen ... | reverse complement strand
ATTTTGCCGTAGAAGTAGGTGCTGCCCATAAAGACGTGTCTTTGCGGAACGATTGTACGGACTTCATTGTTCTCGTAGTCAATCACAGTAATCTGCTTCTTGTCAGATGCGATTACGCATTTCGGCTTTCCGTTCTGAAGAATGATGTCGCCAATCTCAACCTTGCTGGTGGGGATTACGAAAAACATCTCATCACCCATATCAAAACAAAAATTGGTGACATTGGTGAGTGTGCCCTTTGACACATTGTAGGTTTTGTAGCCGTCAGTCGTTTTGACTGCAATCTTGCCGTTCATAGTGATTCGGCAAAGGCCAGGCTGAATCTTACCAAACAGCCCATTGAACGTGTTTTTTAAATTTTCAAACATAACTTAAATTTTTAAGGTTTACAATAAGGTTTATTACTCTACAAATTTATGCATTTCCAAATCATATTTCAACGTACCTTCAGTGTGAAAATCACCATCCGTGTATTCTATCGTTACAGAAAAACCACATTTTTCCTCACGATACATAACTTTGAAATTCTCCCTTTCAATGGTGGCCTTGTTGTAAAACGCATATTCAACAAGTTTTTCAACAATGTCATAAAGCGAACTTACATCTGGGATTCCATTTTTATCAGAAGCGCACCATACAGAACAAATATGTTTGTACACTGAATCCAAATCAAAATCAATATTACGGATAATATTTCTGCACATTGTGCGCATATCCAAAATTGTATTGATACTTGTGTTATATTCGTCACTGTCAAACAAGGTGAGTCTGTTTCCACAATTCGGGCAGCAGATACGACCATTATCCGTATCCTCATAGCCACATTCAAAAACACAACCGCAATTAACGCATTTGAACTTAAATGTCTTTTTCTTGGATAAATCACCAACTTCTAAAATTTTAATAGCCATATTTTTTTGTTTTTAATAACGCTGCAAAATTACATACTTTTTTCAAAATAGCAGCACATCTCAAAAAAAGTTATCAACAAAGTTTTCAACAATCTACCAGTCAAAAGTCACGACACATTCACCTTCAACAAACTTGCCAAGTATATGCTCCTTATAATAATCACGTGCCGCTTCATCAACATATTCGTCATATATGCGTTCAAGTTCTTCCCTATCCCACACAAAGTATTTGCAAATGCCAGCATCATAATCCTTATAGAATTGTGCATTCAAACCTTTTCTTTGATAACCGCCTTCAACATCCACATAATATATAAGAGGAACGTTCCTTACTATTGTAGGAAGAGTATCATACGCAATAGCAAGACGAGCACCACTTTCTTTATGTTTAATTACCATACCACAAGGGGCTTCATCGTCATCAAAAGACAAATCGTTCTTGTTGAGGTCAACTGGTCCTTCGGCGCACAATGTATAGTCATTCACATCAATTCCAGTCATTATACGATATTTCTCAAAATCGTAAAATTCCACATCAGAATACTCAACAAGGTTCAACGCCCATTTCGGAAAACCACCATCATCAAACACCACATTGTTGGTGTCATCAATCTTATACATTGAAAAACTGTAAATCTTGCCAGATTTAAAATCGGCACGCTTTCCGAGCCTGCTTACTGTTATATCAAGTCCCATAACTACATCAGTTGTTCTGTTACAATCGTTATCTTGTTCTTTATCGCATATTGCAGACTTGTCAAAGTCTGGTTGGTGTCATTCAGATAATCAATCTGATTTTGAATAAGGTTTAACTGGTAATTAATAGAAGTCAAATCCGCATTGACAGCATCGTTCTTTTCGGACGAGTTATATTTTATATCGCCTTCAATCGTATATTTACGATAACGATTTACACGAAGAACGTCAAGCTGCGATTTCTTCTTATACATAATCTGCCTATAATAAGCCACCTTCTCAACAATCTGCTGTCTGTACGACAAACCCTTAACCATACAATCGGTAAGCTGGTTTGTGTACTTCACCATTTCAAGCAGTTCGGCCACCCATTCCTGCCATTTATCACGCTCGTCCTTGAACTTCAACTCAAGTTCTGCGTTCTGTTCGGCAGTCTTGCTGTCATCATAAGGTTTCACCATAGTCTTATTTTTTAGGTTTATATTCAAGCGGTTCAAGTTTTCCGATTTCCTCGGAATACCAAACATTCTTCCATCTGTTTTTACTATATACCTTATGCTCGGAAATCATATTGTTGATTTCAAGAATCTTGCTGCGATTTTCATAAATAACAGCATTTTTGGTACTGTCTGTGGAAAGTTCACAGCACTGTTCAATCATATTCTTTGTGTTGTAATACCGTTCTTTGTCTTGTTCAAATTCGGCATTCTGGCCAATCAGCGAAATAAGAATACAAGCCTCGGCAACAAAACAAACCGCAGAAACAACAAAATTCACAACACCCCAAACTGCAAAAAAGTCATCCCACATAACTGAACTTCTTTGATACAGCCAGTAACACAACAAGCCCAAAAGAAAAAAGCCAACAAAAAGTGCGGCAAACAAAATAATAGTATTCATATCTATTCGGTTTTAATGTTATCTTTATTCGTTTTTCCATAATTGATTGACAAAGGTTTCAAGTCACCAACATCCTTTGAAAACCAAATGTTTGTGAACGGATTATGACTTAAAATCTTATGTTTGGCAATCATACGATTCATTTCAAAAACGCCCTCACGTAAATCGCCTTCAAATGTATCTTTGTCTGAATTTCCATTATTATATTCAACCAGAATTTCCTTGACAATTTCATATTGAGCTTCTTGATACTTGAAGTCCAATCGTGCTGGAATGAGAAAAATCAGCAATATGAAAAGCGTAACACCAGATAAAATAGACAATACGGCGAAAATTGTTTCCCACACCATATTTTTCAAATCCTTTTTTACGATAATGGCTGTAATCCAAGCGAACACAGCTGTCAAAACTAATAAAATCAATAAGGTAAGCATAACTATAAATTTTTAAACGGAATTATCCCCTTTAATCTTGCAGATACTGGGTGATAATATATATATTTACATTTCAATTCTTAAAATCTTTTTATAATCTTAAATTTATCACCGCCAAGCAAATATCCTTCTTTGAATTTTTTTATATATAAAGGAAGAATGAGATTTGGTGTAAATACACAATTAGCACAATAAGCATCGTAATAAAAATCTATATCATTCTTTAAGTCTTGCACATCAATTTTCAAAAGCATATAATGTGGGGTTGTCGGGACACCATTTTTATCAAGATTTGATTTTAATGAATTTGCGAGACCATTGTTTTCAAATAATGTAAAATATACTCTTGGCGGAAATTTGTAAACTGGATTAACAAGATTGTCTCCGCCCATTGGTTTTAACCCCTCTCTTAATATATTGTCCACTTTATCAAATGGTGTATAATGGTATATGAATTTTCTTGAAAAAACAACTTCATTGATTTTTGCTTGCTCTAATGGTTCAAAAAACATATAAACGGATTTTCCTTTAACTTCACTTTTTGAAAGAAAAAACTTATTCATACGCATATCAACATCAAGCATTTTTGCTATTGAATCATCTTTGTATATGGCAATATATAAACCTATGCCATTATTATATTCTTGTTTGATAAATTGCGTATCATTGAACTTGTATTTTTCTATAATACTTTTTGTAAAATCATCAAGCGGAAGCAAATCGCCCTTACGTTCATATAATGCACTTGAATCGAAATATTCATATTCGTGGTCATAAACGGGTGAACATATTTTATCTTTCACCGCATTATACCATTTTTTTAAATCATTTTCCGATATTGTTAAACAATCAAAATTTATTTTAGGTTTGTTCAAAAGTTTAGTTATCGTAAATTCATCAAGTTTTTTTATCGCTGTCATTTTTATATGTTTTTATTGATTCTAATTGAATATAATAAAAATTTCGCAAAAATATAACTTTACAAGACTAAAAGGTATAATTCCGTTTTTAAATAAGTTTTAATGTTTCTTTGGCTTTTCTGCAAGACGGCAAACTTTTTTCGGAAATGCACTTACGAAGCACATCATCCAAATATGCCGTATATGCCAATCTTGAATCAAAAAACACATAAACAACAGTTTCGTTGTTTTCGGAAGCATAAAGGAGTGTTGTCAATGCATCAGATATACAATCGCCGCCAATGCAATCAAACCCAAGTGCCGTACTCCCCCAAGTTTGCGTAAATGATTCTATACGCAAAATCTTATAACGAATGTTTTTTGACTCAACAAAATCAGCAATCTTGTCAAAAATATAAACGCAGGTTCTTACTTCAAAAAAATTCATATCGTTTATTTTTTACGCCGCAAAAATACAACAAAAAATAACACAAACAACACCGACAACAAAAAAGTTATCAACAAAGTTTTCAACAACTATTTGTAGTACGCCTTGAATGCGTTTGCTGAAATATAGTCATATTCAACATCACCGACAAACGATGCTATATCCCTATGGCCAGTATATGACATAGCAGAACGAATATAGGAAACAAAATTGTCAGACCATTTGCTTATCGGGTATTCAATCGGAACAGCACGCTCAATGCCTTCAGCCGTTTTCAATTTCACATTACCAAATTCCTTTTGTGCCTTTTTCGTTGACATACCATAATAAGCACGCATTTGTTTTCCATCAACAATAATCGGGTCAAAATTCTTATCCAATACAAGTTCGCCGCAAGCCTCCTCCGACTTCGCAAGAACAGAGCCGAGCATAACATAATTAGCACCGAGAGCGATTGCTTTTATGATTTTGTCAAATGTGTCAAATCCGCCATCCGCAACAATAAACGGTGCTTTATGCCCGAATCTTGTACGTTCCACACGCTCGCCATAGCATTTCATAATCAAAGATGCCATAGGATAGTGAACAGCGGCATTTGCAGCAGTCGTACAACACGAACCACCACCTATTCCAATACGTATATAATCAACGCACCCTTCATAATTGTCGCAAACATAGGCATACGTATCTGGGTTGGCTATATTCCCAGTCATAATCGTAATTCCATCAGCATACTTGGAACGCAACTCCTTGCACAAGTCATACAACGATTTCATATGTCCGTTTGCTATGTCTATGCACACAAACATATGTTGAAAGCCGCTCATCTTTCCAAAGCCAGACGGTGTATCGTCAATAAACATATCCTTAATTTCATTCAGACCAAATGCACAAAACACATACTTGCACAACGACATTCTGGTATCAAGATTCACACTTCTCGGTATGACTGTCTTTATGCCGTTTCGTTCAAACGTATTGTAATTGTCAGCATTTATGACGGAACTCATTGGGGCTGAAAAAAGCGGCAAGTGTTTTCCCATATTTGATGTTTCATAATACGGGTTACATTCCGACCTTGACGAAATAGTAGATATTTTCGCTGGAATCAGCGTAACATCATTAAGTCCACAAAGCATTTTCATCTCTTACTTTTTTGTTTTTTGTTTGTTTTTGTTGAAAAGATATCCGAACACAACCTTGTCGAGGCCAGCGACATAAAAATTGTCGTTTCTCGTCATACAAGATGCGTAGTTCACCCTGTCTCCGCCGCTGTAAATCTCGTAAAGGTCATCGGAATGTATGGCGAGGTGATTGGACAAGTCGTTGTTGAACATAACGAACAGTGTGGGTATTGGCCTCTTGCCGCCATTCACATCATCAATCCAGAATTTCCTTTTTCTCGGAAGCAACTGCACATTGTCGAATGGAAAGTCGTAAGTCCGCCAACAGGCTTTCACCTCAACTTCAACATTGGCAACGTGCCGTCCGTCTGAATCAAGGACGAAGAAGTCTTCAACAAACTTGTTTTTCGGGTTTTCGAGGACGAAATGCCTTCCGTATATGTCAACAAACTTCTCGCACTCGTAGAACAGTCTGGAGAACATCTCCTTCGCCCTTCCGTCATTCGCATCGTATGCACTCTGGTCAAACATAATATTCGCTGTTACAGAATTAAACTGGATTTTGGTTCTTCCTTTTTTTCTTCCAAACCTTTCGGCATAAAGTCCTTATTGATATGACCGCACTTATGGCAAGCAAACGTAGGAATTGGAATAACAGCGTCATCCTGCGCACCAATAAGAAGTTTGGATACTTTTCGCAAAAGCGTAATCTCAACAAATCGTTCACAACCACACTCTTCACAAACAATCGGGGTTGTTTTTGCCAGCATAGCGGCACTTTCTAAATTTTCCATTTTTCAAAAGTTTATAGTTAAACACAAAAAAGCGGAGAAAACTCTCCGCTATTATATAATAAAAAAATCAAAAAAATGTCAGACATCAAAAATGTCATCGGATTCCGAATATAACGACATTATAATGTTATTCGTATGCTCACATATTTCCGTGAAGTGAATTATATCATCGTGTTCCAATCTAAACCACTCATTCAACTGCTGCTTGCTTTTGAACCTGCGGTGTAACATTTGTTCAAGTTGATTAGGGTATTCAGTCTGATAAAAATTGACAATAAACAATTCAGATGAGCAACCAGTCTGAATTTGTTTCAGCCGTTTTTCAACGCTGTTCTTTGTCCGACCAATTTTATACGTGTCAGTTGCTGGGTCGCATATCAAATAAACAAATCCTTTCATTTCGCCTGCTTCCAAAATGTCCTATCTTTCCCAGTAAGCAATTTCCTTGCTGCTGGAACTTCATAATCATCCAACCGTTTTTGCGTCTTATGCTCTTTGGCTATGCCACCAGAAATTTTGTTTAAATTATTATCTACTTGCTTTTTTTCTTCAACAACAGTTGCAGGTGTATCCTTTTTTGCAGGAATAACAACGTCCCCCGTATTTTTCTGCTCGCTGATTGTTACGGGTTGTTCAACCAGCGGTTCTATTTTTTTGATTCTTCCAAAACTTCTGGCTGTTCTTCAACTTGTTTAATTTCTTCCAACACATCGCTTTCAACAGACGATTGTTTGGCATCTTGTTCAACTATATGCGTGCCATCCAATTTTTCCAAAGGTTTATCTTCATCATTATATTTCAAGTCACTCGCATTTTCAAATATTTCATTTTCAGAATTAGTCGCCTTATCATCTGCTGCATTATCCTCAATATTATTCTGCAACATATCAGCCATTATTCGGATAAACCCAAGAGCCACCAACGGAAGGATTATACCAGATATGCCAGCAAGGACACGTTTCTGCGATATTTCCTCCATCTCGTTCAACCCAAACATATCAATCCAGTCCATATAATTGTCAAGACTTATATAGGCTGCATACATATTACCCATACATTGAAACAACGTAAGTATAACAAACATAACCCAAACAAGTCCCTGCTTGTTCCTTGGCAAAACCATAGTTGAAAGCAGACAGCTCATAGCACCAAGTTCAAAGCCGATAGCCAAAGCCCAACTCATAATGCCAGTATGTGCAAGTCTGAAAAAATAGGTTGAGCATATCAAACTGATTACACTAACCAAAAGATAGAGCGCACCAAAAACTGTGCAACTCAATATTTTCATTCTCTTATTTCTCATTTTTTATTATATTAAATTAGTAATTAAGTTCAAATTTTATTTATATGATTACAATTTTAGGAATAATCGTACTGCTGATAATCATCGCAATCATAGCCGCCGTAACATATCTCATTTGCTATAGCTGGACTGCCGTCTTGATTGCAATAGTAGCTTGTGTCATAACAGTTGGTGTTTGTATGGCCGTTATACAAATAGTCAAAGCGATTAGGAAAAAGAAAAATTAGCGTTTCTTGATATGCAATGACAGTGCAATTTCATAAGTGTACTGGTCTTTCGTATTGAACACAATCTTTCTATCAAACTCGCTATAGTCAACAACACTCAACCCATAAGTGTTGTCTGGGCGAAGTTTGTGCATATACTTAACAGCATCGGAATCACCTACATACGTATACTTCAACTCCCTTTTATTTCCATTTGGCGTTTTATACACATACAAGTCAAAATGGTCAAACATATATAACGGCAATATGTTCTGCTCAACATATCTGTCTATGTCATCTTCCACAGTTGTCTTGTCACCATAAGAATATATGTCATTTACATATTCTTCAAAATATGACTTCAACTTATCGTGCATATATTGCTTTATGCGGCGTTCAACCATAATTGTATAGCTTACGCTGCTCTGTTTCTCATCATAAAATATTGTATGTTTTTCATCAGACTTATAATTTTCATCAACAAGTTTATCTATTGTAAAATCCTCTATAATTATATCATCTGGAAGTGTCATACATTTTGAAGCAAAAAACGCCTTTTTCTCCAGCATACTGCAAGTTCCGTGAACATACACTTCATCGGTGTTGGAATTGGTTTTTACGAAGTACCACGGGTCCCAAGACGAGCGAAATACATTCATATCCACATAACCTATACCAAACCTATTTGATACTGGATATATCGGTTTTTCGTCATCATTCAACTTAAACGGGTTGTTGTTTATATCATTAGCCCTATGATAAGCCATCTGCTTCACCATACCAAAGCCATTGTATTGCCAAGCGAAACAAGTGTTCATAAACCTTGATGTTTTCAACACAGACCACATATATCTATCAGCAACCGACTGCATTTTTTTTGCTTGCACATCAACAAAATCAACAATAAACGGGTCTTTGAAATATAAGACTGGCTTGGTTAATGGTTCAAACCAGCCACCATATCTCTGCATACGAAAAGCATATCTCGGATTATCAAAATACGATACACGTTCACCATCATAAGAATAGTCAAGATATTCATACTTCGCATTGTCTGACGGCATAACGAAACGCAACGCAAATGAATACTCATTATTGTTCACATTAGAACAATCATTTCTGTATGTGTTTCCATCAGAATCAATATGCACATACACAATATCATCGTTTGAAGCGTGATTAACACGATTCATAATATTAAAAAAGTCGCACATTTTATAATATTCAGAAAACAGCGATGCGTCAGAATTAACAATGTAATAATCTGTGCACTCAAAACCATCAACATTGGAATCAAAATGCCAACTATTTGGAATACTGATATTAATATTCAAATGTGATAAATCTGTTAATTCAACAACCATATTTTTATCGTTATCGACACGAATGGGTTTCATAACACGATATTCAACATACGTATTATTATAATTATGCGCAGCAACAATAATATTGTCATCAGAAACAATTTCCGAAAGAAATCTTGTGTCATAACCCTCTACAACATAATTGCCATCATCATCAACATTTACATCAAAATTACCGTTTCCTCTAACAACCAATCCAGAATCATTTGAAGTTATTGCAACAAAATCATCACCAAACAATTTTGTATTAGGATTATACAAAAGATACCTTGTTATATAGCCAGAATCGAAAAATGTCGTATTCTCTCCAGTAAGACTATAAAATTCAAAAGCATCTCCATATTTACGGACAACATATACCAACATAACAACAAACTTGAACACATCATTACGAACAATAACTATTTTAGGTGAGCTTAAACTTTTCGGTAACTCATTGTTGTTGCTTTTACGCATATTTTGTTCTATCGGAATAGCAACAGATGTGAACCTATAACCATTAAGTGAAGTGTCACTTTTCACGGATATTGTGTTCAAGTTATTTTCAATTTTTTCACCATAATTGTCTTTCTGCAAAAATTCTATTTTAGCACCACGGAAAAACGTTTCTGGCAAAGTTTTTGAACTACCATTCTCAATAATAGAATATTTTTTCATATAATCAAGAGTGTCAAAAAAACTCTTAACATTGTTTTCTTCAGTAACAGAAATGTGGTCTCTAACAAAATATATGTTGAAATAATCTTTATCAGTATCTAAAAGTTTGTTCTCTATATCTGTCGGAGCTTCATCACCTATATAACTCCAAACCCTACTATAATCAACATCAGCACCATTATAAAAGCAAGGCACATCTTCAAACAAATAATACCACTCGCAGCCAAATCCATTTGGATTGTTACTCGCATCATTAATTGTATATGGGTCTGGTGCAAACGAGTTCATACCAAAAACTGGATTGGTGTTAAACCTATACTTATTTTCCCTTACGTCAAACCCGTTGTCGTGATACACCCATTTGTTTATATATGGTGCGGTCTTTGACAAAAACATAAAATCATTGCTGAAATTTTCGTACAATCTTCCATATTCGCTATTAACATTATAGTTCCCGTCCAAATCACTCATTAGAGTAACGAAATCAAAATCTGGAGTAATTTCAGTATCATTAGGAACATAACTGTCATTCAACAAATTAAGAAAGAATGACACATTATAATAATCACTATCTTGTTGTGGAGTAATGCTTAAATCATCCACGCCAAAAACAGAAACATCAGTTGTTTCATCAAATTCAAGTGTTATTGAAAATTCTGGGTTTTCAGAATTTATAACAAATTGATTCAATATATCATAACTACCAGTAATTTCGGTCGAATTTATTTGTTCTTTCAAATACTGTCGTTCATACTCCAACTCGCCAAAATCCCCATATTGTGTTTTTGGTGTTGTTGTTTGGAAATCAAAATCGTGTACTGGGAAAAATGACAGCCTTCCATAAGAAGGATTAAATTCATCATACACGCTTGCAGTATTAGTCCTATTCACAAAAACACTATTGTCATCAATAAGCACATCATAATAAATTCCATTATCAAATGTTATGCGGTCGCCATCAATATTAGCGGTATCCAAATCTATTGACTTTGCTATAATCTTTCCATAGCCACGAGTTGTTTTTGTTCGTATATACTCACCAACTTGCAACAAATCTGCATATTTTTCCATTATTTTAATATGCGGATATGAGTTAGCACCACAAAGATAACCTTCATTTAAAACAGAAACAGAATCACCGCCTCCAACAATATTGATATGATAAGAATTATAAGATTCAGAAGCATTGCAAGCAACTATAATAACCTTATTAGAGCAATGATATGCGTGAAGACCAACATCAAAAACAGCATTAAACGATTTTGCCATAGCCTCCGCAACATCACTCAAACTACTAACGGTTTCCATTCCGTCTGGCATATCACCAGAACCGCTGAATGTGTCGTAGTCGTACCATCCTGGTCTGGAAATGACGCTGTACGGAGGATTTTCGTCCCTTAATTCATTAGCTTCAATATATCCAAGCAACGTCTGACCAAGCAAGTCATTGTGCAACTCAATTCTTGTATAACAAGGTATATTTGAATTTATAGTTATAACAACCTGCGCTGGTGTTATATTATCCTCATACTCACAACTCACACTTCTATTCGTCTTAACAAAACCGTTAAAATCGGTAAGTGTAACCTTTTTATCGGTAAATCTCAACTCGTCATAATCATAATAATTAACGCCGAGTCTATGAAAATTTCCAAGTCTATCCGTAACACAACTAATAGTATCGTTACCATCAATAGTCAAATTTTCATATGAAGGAAACAAATCTGGAAGACTATTGTTTATATAATGCAAATGCGGAAAAACAACACCGTTATTATTGGATGCTATAACTGGTTTTTCCATAAATCTGTCAAAATTCAAAATATCACCAGCATACTTCTGATTGCCACTGTCATCAAGGTTTGAAAACCCATTATAATCCAATTGAAGAACCCCATCTTCTATAAAATTACAATAAAGTCCAAAATAACGATTCATTGTATAATCATCAGAAGTTGTGTCATCAAACAAAAATTCAAGATTCAAAAGATTTGCACAAATTATATTATTACGTTCAAACCCACCAGTTATAAAATTGTCAAACGCCATAACACACTCATCCTTGCTGAACATTTTTTCAAAATCGTGTTCGTGTGCTTCTGTGAACTCACCAGTTTTATACGATATGCCGTTAAATGAAATGTGTCCGTTTTTTTCCATTCTCACATACAACGGAGAAACTGGAAAGCCGTCTTGATTTCTGTAATTTCTTATGTACTTTCCAATAGGTGTGTCATCCTTCAGACTGAACGTTTTTATAATTGTGCATTTGTCAAGAATATCATTTTTGAAATCCAAATCACGCAATCGTGCAACATCCGTTTTCATATATGATGGCTCACTAACCTTGAATATAACAAAATAATCTGGTATTTTCTCATCAATCCATAATGGTGCAACAAAACCAAACTGCTCATCATAATCAAGAGACTTTACATATTCACACCCACAATGATAGAAAGTTTCATATTGTTCGTCAAACGTATCCTTAACAGAAAGGTCATCATATTCCTGCAACACCTTAAACGCAACAACAGAATCCAACTTGTCATAAAAAGAAACAATGTCTTTGTTATAGTGCGAATCTGGATTTACAAGAAACGATTTATATTTTCCGTTTGACAAATGCTTGTCCGCATCATAACTCTCAAGCCAAACATTTTTTCCGTTTGTCATAATCTTGATATTTGTCGTGAGCTTCGGGTTTGTACGAACAAGCATACGGCTTGCCTTATCAAGCAAACCGCAGCCGTTTGATATATGTTCCTGATAAAATGTCGTATTATGTCGTTCTGTCTGTATCATCTGAAGTTATTAAAAATGCTTTACTGGTGTAACTGGTGTTATATCAGATGTGGATTTCACCATATTAGTGTTCTTCGAGCTATTCACCGCACTCGTCATTGTTGCAGCGTTATATTGTATAAGTGAATTTGGATTTATATTGGATGAAGAATCGCCGTATGTAGCATAAATCTCAATATCAAACGAAACTGGATTATCCTTTCCGTGCCAAATATCTATACCAATGCGATTGGCCATCTGTATATTACTGATTGATGTCTTATTGACAGTTGATATTCCGCCATCACCAAGTATATGTCCATTACCAATATTGCCTTCACCCCAATAATCGGTCATCCTATATTGGAAAGTAAGCGGTATGGAAATAACAGCACCACCAGTAATAACTTTTGAACTCATCTTTGAATCACCATCAACTTGTATGTTTGTATGACTTGACGGATTTAAGAACAAAAATGACGTGCAAGTATCCTTTCCGACAAGATATTGGTCATTCGGCTCATATCCGATTTTATGTGTAAGAGCAACATTAAATTGGGTTTCTCCACCAGAAAGATTAATACCAGTCAAATCACTTATAGTCTCATTGAAAAACTCATAAGGCTGCTGCTTATTTATTTTCGTCTTTGGCGCAACCTTTGTTGATTTTCTCAAAACCGTACTTTTAACAGTATTTGAATCTATAGTATATTCCTCATTCTTTGGAAGTCTAAACAAATATTTATTAAAATTTGGATTATAATCTGTTACGCTGTCAACTATATTGCCATTACCAGCGTTAAAAACGTCAGACATTTGAGCAATCCAAGCATTTTTATCTTGTATATACGGGTGTTCACTATGAACAGAAAAACCATTTAAAGCTCCGCCCATATTTGGTTCACCAGTAGCACTAAAAGTGCCATCCCACAAATATCCGTATACTGTGTTAGTTGTGTTACTGCTAAAATCAACATATGTTTCATTATCCCAAAAATTAGCAGCCGCATCATCATCACCATTTTCGTGAACATACAACTTTATATCGCCACTAACATCATAAAACCTAACATTTATAAATTGGTTTTTGCATTGTGCAGATTGATATAAATTGGTTGAAGTAATCACACCATCAACAATGCTCGGCTCTTCCGAATACACATTTATAGGCACGAGGTCATATCTGTACATTGTGTTATACATAGTATCCTGCTCGTCATATGTGTTCAAGTTTGGATAATCTTTATGGTTTGTTGTTATAACGCCATTATAAATGTGGCTTTCCTTAACCATAGCAGTCCTACTGCCAGCAATTCTTGACAACAAACGCAAACCAGTTTGTGCAGTATTCTGTATGTTTATGGTGAAATTTTTAGAAATAATTGCACCTTTCTTAACCGTCATCTTTCTTGCTTCATTCACATAAGAACCAGCAAATATCCTTGTAACTGTATCTTGTTTCAAATCATACACATTACCATTTTCATCAGACAATGTAACAACCATAGTTCCCGTTGTATCGCCAATTATATCAACCAACTGGTTTATCATAGTCTGCATATCAGCAAGTTTCTGATAAAGACTTATAGGTGTCTGTTCTTCGGAAACAAAGCCAGATGCAATATTCAACGCAGTATGCATATATGACTTGTCGCTTGTATTGAATGCATCAGACAAATGGCTCATAACGCCCCTTGACTGCAATGTCTGGTTTATAAGCATCTGTGCTTCATCCGCAGTATTTGACTTCAATATATTATCAACAACGCTGTCCGTTGAAAATTCCTCTGGAAATTCAATTATAATAGGTTCACTCCAATCGCTTTCAAGTGGATTGCTTGGAAAACCAGCCTCGGAAACAGATTTCACTTGTATCTCAACTTTTTCTCCCTTTGTAATTGGAATATCAAGCTGGTTGATGTTTATTTCCTCGGAATCATTCAAGTCAATAGGTTTCCAATAGAATACACCGTTTGTATCCTTGACACGCTCACGAAGCACGCTTTCAACAATAGCATAATTTGAGAAACTTCCGCTAACACTTTCACCAATTTGCTCAACATTATTAGCCGAGCCATCTGGACTTAAATAACGATATCGTATCTTGAAACGTATAATGGCCTGCGGGCCAGTCGCATCAGTGTTCTGCTCCGCTGGCATTTCCCAGAAACCTCTAACTCTGAACTTCGGGCTTACCGCAGCAAGACTGCTTGCCTCCGCAAGAGATGAAATCGTACTTACCTTTGAAGCATAGGTACTCGTCATAGTTTCATACTCACGAACCTTATCCTGCAAATCTATAATGTCTGCGTTTTTCAATGTCGGAGAAGCATAGTTAGTTGTGTTGATTTTTGACTTCAACTCGTTTATGGCATTGCTTTTTGCTGTAATCTGTGCTGAAAGGTTTGATTTTTCAGCATTAAGCTGCTTAATTTTAGTTATTTCCTCCGATTCCGTAACCTGCTTGTTTATCTGCACAACCTTAAAATTACCCGTATTCAAAACTGGTGCATTCGGAACAACACCCTCGCTTGAAGTCGGATACCAGTCATTCGCATAACTCAACAAAAATGCACCGAAATCTATAACAGACCTTTGATAGAACTGCTGCAAAGTCATCTGTGCATTATTGGAATCCGTAAAAGAAAGATTGTTGGTAAAGAAACCCGTGCCTGGACTCCATTCAGAAGCAAGCATATTTGAATCTGGGTCAGCCGCCTTCACAAACACAACGCAATGCTCATTGAAACCGACAGTAACATCAACCGTAACGGCAACATCACGGGCGGCAGATATTCTGAAATAGTCAGCACCAACCTTTACTGAACGATAGCCTTCAGCAAGTTCAAGAACAACCGTATTTGTTGATGTGTCAATTTGTTTAATGACATATCTTGTATCAACTGGCTCTACATTAACTTCAATGGAATCACCAACAGCAAGCTGCATAGTGTTATTATATCCAGCACTATTGTCCGTATAATTGAGCGTGTTGAGTTTGACAAGTTTTCTCACACGAGAAGTTGAAACACCATTGACCAATTCAGTAACAGTGTCATTGGTAATTTTCAATACGGAAAACGTGCCGCTGTATTTCTTCATTTTCGGCTGTACGGCAACAATTTCCTCATCAAGAACATAAGATATGTTATTGTCTATAAGTTTGTGCAAAAAATCATTATAATTAATCTTTGCATTGCCGCTAAATTCGTGGTCAAACAATTCTGATTTTGCCGTTGTATCAGTATCAAGCAAAAAGCGTTTGACAACAAGACGTTCCGTATCTGGCTTCACCTGCCCAGTCAAGTCTATGGTAACGCACAAAAGCGGATTCATCATATTTTCAAAGAAGTAATTGCTTTTCACCTTGAACGAATTTACCGTTCCAAGTTTTGTGATTGTTGCGGCTTCGCTTGGAAGTTTTGCGGTAACAATCTTCCTATATGTTCCGTCACTCAAACGAACTGTGCTTCCAGCACCAGTTATGTTTGAAATTGCGTTTATGTTATTATTGAGCCGTTCTATGGCATTTTTCAAATAACCGAAACTCGGTATAGTGAATGTGTCGGTACTACCGTCTGGGTTCTCAACATTCACGGTAACAGAATCAGCGTCAGATGTGACCGCCTCGTTTATTTTTCCGAAACTCTCTATCGAATTGTTGTTCAACAGAAGGAGTTGCGAAAGAAGTGATGACAAATTATTTTTAGAGTTCATACAACATATTTAATATGATAAAATTTCGGAACATTCCGAGTTACCATATATTTATACAAACAAAAAAAAACGCTTGAAAAATCCAAGCGGTTGTTGCATTTAAATATCCAGCATTTTTAACTCGGATAAGAACCCACATATTCCATACCCTCTGTTGCCGTTACACTGACAAGATAACGTGGGTTAATGTCGGCAGTTTGACAAGCAGAGACATAAGCTGATGAACTCGGATACATCTGCGAATCGCTAACATAACCGCTACAAAGAAATGAAATTTCGGTAGCAGTTTCCTTTTTTATATTGATGCCATTTGGTGGAAGAACTGCCGAAACAAACGCATCATTGAACCATTTATAAGAATTTATAGCAACAGAATAATCATTTGATGTAGTATTGATTATCAAAACATAATTGTCGGTCGTACTCTCGGACGCAACAGTATTGATTGTAAAAACATTATTTTGCGAATCTGTAAGCAGAATTATATAGTAATCACGCTCGCTCTTATTAAACTTTATAACGCCATTGCCATCGCCAAAATCAAAACCAGTTGTCATATTGTTACACAGAAAAGACTTTATAGTAATCGCAGAAGAATGTTCACCGACAATGATTGAAAGTTCGTCATCACCAATAAGTTGCTGCGCCATAGCAGCATCAAAATCAGACTTTGACTGAAATTTATTAATCTTGAATGAATCCAAATATCTCTCTGTGGGTGTATTCGACATTGTATTTTAAGTTTTCTATATTTATAATCGGAATTATCCCTTTAATTTTGTAGCGGATTTCTGCTAATAGCAAAAATCAAAGACACGCCAAAATAGTTCGTACCTTTGTAGCGTAAAAGAGATACGAACTATGAACCATATCAAGATAGACCACAGTGCGGTCTATTCGTTAGGTGATGGCAAACATACAAACACCATTGAGAGTTGCTGGGCGATACTGAAATGAGGCGTGTACGGAATATACCACCACGTTTCAGTTAAGCATTTGCAGGAATATGTTGATGAGTTCTGCTATCGGTTGAACCATAGAGATATTGATGAGGCATTGGTGCATTTGCTCGGACTTGGTATTGCTGCGTAAATCGTTTTTTGACAAAGGTCATCTAACTGTAATTTGATAAGTGCCACTATAAACTGATGAAGATGAGGAAGACAAAAAGAATAAAAAAGCGTTACGGTAAAAGGAATCACCTATTCCATCAAAGGGGTTTGGATAAAATGGTGTTCCAACATAACGAACAGTACAATATTTTATTTCATTTGAATCTGATACAGTGACTGAATTGTCTATAATATTTCCATTGGCAATAACCGCAAACATTGAACAAGATAAGATTTGAACCGTAACTGTATCACCATTATTGGGCATAGAAACGGTTTGCATTTGGTATGAGGAGTCTCTGTATATTAGAATTTTTTCAATTTCAGGTTCAGCCCAATAAGATGTTATAGTTACCGTTGATGTTATACCACTTGTATTTGCGAATGAATAAGGCAAGGATAATGGGTCTACTGGCGCACTTCCGCTTTGAAGCGACCCAGTAACACCAAGTATGGTAACGCCGTCTTTAATGTTTTCAGATATTATATTTGAATCTATCGCACTTGTAACCGCACTGATAGTAACGGATTGCAACGAATCATATCCGTTGTCTGGATATATTGTCTGCTGTGTAACCAAAGGTGCTACGTTCTTACTCTGGCGTATTCCACCCTTATATATCGACACACCATCCACATAATCGCTTCCTATATACAATCCCATAGTTTATGTTTTTGTTACCATTCACGCATAAGTATGCGTGTTCCTATATTTCCTTGCAAGCCTTGAATCCCCCCAAGTCCCTGCAATCCTTGAATACCTTGTTTTCCCTGCAACCCTTGCACGCCCTGCACACCTTGTCTGCCTTGAATGCCTTGCACGCCCTGCACACCTTGACTTGATGTGTCAATAGGCAGGAACTGCAACGAATCACCATTCTTTACAAGTACATCGCCATTCTGGGCGGAATCAAACCCGTCCACCACACTCGGATTAAGTTTCGTTATCATCATTCAGTTTCTTTGTTTTGTTCTGTGGTTTTAATTTCTTCGTTTTCTTTATTCACACATTCAGCGTTATTCGAAATTTTCCGAAAAATCTTTTTCGCAATGGATTTAATATCCCGAATACCACGGTCTTTCTCCTTATCGCTCAACTTACTCTGATTTTTCTCACAAAGTTCTTTAAGTGTCATAATTGCATATTTCTATATTTATACTATTTAATGTATGTTATGTCAAATTACGCATCACCGCCACCACTATGTCCACCACCAGGAATAATCAAAAGAAGATTCACATCAAGCGACAGTACCTTTGAATACCCACCATTGCTGTCATATGCTATGAAATTAAGTGTTCCCCAACTCTCTTGCTGTGCATAACTCAAATCAATATTCAAGTATGAACTATATACGCCATTACGATAATGGTTATTTGAAACATACGAATCTACATTATAATACAAATCATTTCCGTTCACCGTAGATACTGTAAGCGTATTATTCGACACGCTATATGTCAAATCTGGCACAAGATATTTCGGTTGAACAAAATCGCCATCAACCCAGCAAACAAAATCATTTGAACTGTTTTTACCAACCTTTACACTCCATTCGTTACCAACGCCATAATTATTATTGTACCAAGAATTGACAAATTCAGAAACTGGAAACTTAATCTCTTCATTATCACTAAAATTAAAATTATCCTCAACTATAATATTTGAAACGTCATCATTATTTGAAGTCCAAAATTTTAAATTACAAACATTATTCCCAACAACTATATTGGAATAGTCAATCTCTATGTCTTGGCTTTGCAATGAATTATCAATAAAAGAAACCTCCTTAACATTGTTGCCAATAATGACATTATTCAATATAGCTCTGTTTGTATTTTTAACACTATCACCAAAACATCTTATATTTCTACAATTATTACCAATAGTCAACCTACTACCACAAATTTTTAAACGTTCACAATCATTACCGAGGCAAACTTTATTGCACGAAACAAATTCACTACCTTGACAGTTGTTTCCAACATAAACACAAATGCAATCTTTAAACGCAACTTCCATAGCATTTGAAATTGTAATATACCCAGAGCGAACCAAAAATGTCATAAGACAATTAGTCACATCTCCCCATTTATAGACATCCACATCATAAGAATCCACAAAAAAGCACAGCCCACAATTTTTAAACCAAATCGGTTGTTGTGTAACTTGCTCATCAGAAATAATGCTATAATAAACGTGCGACAATCCATTACGTTCTTTAGAATATACACCATAAATAATAGAGTTAAAATTCAAAGTATTCCCGTAACTTTTCTCTATTTTAAAATCGCATAAAACATAGTTCTGTTTTATTGGGCCATCTATCATATAGTTTCCGCCAAATAAAAACACGTTATTAGGTAAGCCATATGCTTGTTGCACGCCGTCAACCATAGCAAATTCATAGCAAGCTGAACGAGTGCAGCCACACGTAACATTGCTATATTTATGAAAATTATTTAAATTCGTTGATGTATCTTCAAATGTGTAATACCACGCAATATCCTCAACATCTGAATTACCCCAAAGGCTTGATAAAACACTCGTAAACAAGCACGCACCAGAATTGGTATAATCAATATAAGTGTCATACAAATAATCATTGTTTGAACAGTCTTTACCGTATCTGACGAATTTTATGTTGATGAAGTCATACGGCATAATGTTATGGTTCATATCCTCCATATAATACACAACACCACGGCCACTTACCGAACTTGACGATACAACACTTCCTAAAACATTCAACCCAGAATCAATACTTGAATACAAATTATTGTCATTGTCCAACTTATAAACAAAGCCAAATGTATATGTATTTCCATCCGTTACGCTAATGCCATATTGTTTATATTCAACTTCAGTATCATCATCAACAAAATCCGTATTCGTATAAACCATAATTCCACTGGCTTGAACGGCATCCGAACCCGTACCAACCATAACGGTCACATTCATATAGTTACAAGCGTACAAATACCTTTCCGTATCATTGTCAAGACAATATTTTATCTTCCACCTGCTCAAATCAAAATCATCAAAATATGTCTCGTTTCCGTGCTTAACCATAACAGCATCTTCCAACAAATGGCTTTCGTCATACGCCGTTACAACAATGTCATATTGCTTGTATTCATTTGTACCATACGTTGATTTTGCAATTCGTAGAAAATCATAATCATAGTTTGTATAACCGAATTGTCCCGTATAACAAAGCGACACATCATATTCATTTATCATTGTAACATAGTCGGTAATTTGGTATCTTGCATCTGGTGTAAGCAAGCCGTTGTTGCGAAGTCCGACAAGCTCATTGTATGTAACTTCGATTGGCGTACTGCTTCCACCACCTTCCCCAAGTGTGTATTTGTTGATAGTCCAAGTATCGTCATCACTTCCAGTTCCACGAGTACCCCTTACAATATAAACAACATCTTTGCCATTTTCATAAACAGTTCCATAAAACCTCACACCAACAGGTTCTCCTCCTTCTAAACCATAATTAAATCCGCCAAATTGCACAATATCCATACTCAAAATGCCGCTGGATACATTATAAATGATACCCATAGGAATACCATACTGGCCAACAATTTCCAACATATCATCAACCGAATCCCCACACGAAACAGAAGAACCCGTATATTCAAACATCACAAAAAATGGCATTGTTGGTCTATTGTCATATTCCCATACATAGTCAGAACCAGACGCATCACCATCATACACAAGTTTAAGTATTTGTCCTATATTTGTTTCTACATCATAATGGTTAACCAAGTTTTTTGTTACAGATACAAATTCTATATGATACTCATTTTCAGAACTATCACAACGTGCAACAGACAAATTATAAACAAGTCCATCGTATAAGCCGAAAATTGCACCGCCGTTAAGATATGCTTCATAAATCTGGCTTGGTGTTTTATCACAAACAACTGATTCGTTTTGGTCATCTGTGAAATTACACCAGAACGCTTGACCACCGCCAAGCACAAACCTGCGTGCAATCCATACATCATCATCGCTTCCAGTTCCACGAGTACCACTTATTGTCCAAGCAACTTGAGTCCCATTCTCATCAACAATAGCATAAAACCATATGCCTTCCACATCATCATAATAAGATGCTCCTCCAAAATTCAAAAGTATATTATTACCGCTATCGCCAACTACAAATTCCGCATAACCTAATGGAATCTTATTAGTTACATTCAATAATCCATAAATGGAATCAATATTTTCAGAACACTCTACTTGAAACACATCGCCAACAGCACTTGGTTCAACTACATAAAAAAATATCAAATCTGAAAAAGATTGACTCACCACATATTCCCAAATGCCAGTATATCCGCCATTACACTTTATATGTGCCTGCACATCGGTTTCAGAAATAGGCGATTGTATTGTAGCGGTGAAATCTATATCAAACGAATCACTTCCAGTAATTTCACACTTTAACAGATTATATATGTTACCGTTATATACACCAAAAATAGCACCGCCATTAGAATACATATCACAAATCTGGCTTGGTGTTTTGTCACAAACAATATGGTTTTGGTCATTTGGGTCATCAGTAAAATTACACCATAAAATAGAAGTATTTCCATCAACACCTTGTATTCCTTGAAAACCAAAATAACCTTGTAATCCTTGAATGCCTTGGTCACCTTTCAGACCTTGAACACCTTGCACGCCTTGTCTGCCTTGAATGCCTTGGTCACCTTTCAGACCTTGAACACCCTGCACGCCTTGGTCGCCTTTCAAACCTTGAACACCCTGCACGCCTTGTCTGCCTTGAATGCCTTGGTCACCTTTCAGTCCTTGAACACCCTGCACACCTTGGTCACCTTTCAAGCCTTG
>Ga0265301_10002327_pt1 | contig 22237 bp, 17 predicted proteins | sample AusTroGonzalo_MG_2_FD_193488 | JGI IMG/M metagenome (GOLD analysis project Ga0265301, IMG submission 193488) | Bovine rumen microbial communities from tropical cattle in Woodstock, Queensland, Australia - Gonzalo_04 | ecosystem: Host-associated > Mammals > Digestive system > Stomach > Rumen ... | reverse complement strand
GCCTCGCTAAAGGAAAAACTCCAGGAAATCGACATGCAGAAGTCGGTGCAACGCAAGAACCGCCAGCAGCTGGTGCGTGTGGCTCTGGTAGGATACACCAATGTGGGCAAGTCGACCATAATGAATATGCTCAGCAAGAGCGACGTGTTTGCCGAGAACAAGCTTTTCGCCACATTGGACACCACCGTGAGAAAAGTCGTTATCGAAAATCTGCCGTTTTTGCTTTCAGATACAGTGGGTTTCATCCGCAAGCTGCCGACACAGCTGGTCGAATCGTTCAAATCGACTCTCGACGAGGTGAGGGAATCAGACATACTGCTGCATGTGGTCGACATCTCACATCCAGACTTCGAATCGCAGATTGAGACCGTAACCCAGACCTTGGCCGACATAGGTGCCGGAGACAAGAAAACCATAATGGTTTTCAATAAGATAGACGCATATACCTACGAAGAGAAAGAAGCCGACGACCTCACTCCCGCGACCAAGAAAAACTATACTTTGGACGATTGGAAAAAGACTTGGATGGCCAAAGGCAAGCCATGCATCTTCATTTCGGCAGCCGAAAAAACTCATTATCAGGAGTTTAGAGACCTGCTTTATCAGGAGATACGCGACATGCACGCCATCAGATACCCTTACGACAACTTCCTTTACTAAGTTGCAACACAATGATTGTCAACACACATAGTCACATCTACGACGAGGCTTTCGACTCTGATCGCGAGCAAGTGTTTCAGCGCGCCCTCGAAGCCGGAGTGACCATGCTGCTGTTGCCAAACACCGACACCCGAAGCATAGGTCCGATGATGGATTTCTACGAAAAACATCCTGACAATGTGAGGGTTATGATGGGATTGCATCCCGAAGAGGTGAAGGAAGACTATAAGGAGAATCTGAAAATAATAGAAAATCATATTGAAGGCACCCCATTGGTAGGCATAGGCGAAATCGGTTTGGATTTCTATTGGGACGACACTTTCAAAAACCAACAGCTTGAGGTGCTTGCCGAGCAGTTACACTGGGCCAAAGACCTCGGACTGCCCGTTTCACTGCACACCCGAAATGCCTTCAAGGAGATGTTCAAGATTTTGGAGCACGAACAAGACGGCCGCCTCGCCGGAGTTATGCACTGTTTCAACGGCACTGCCGACGAAGCTCATGCCGCCCTCACTTTGGGCTTCCATCTCGGGCTCGGCGGCGTGATCACCTACAAAAACTGCGGGGTTAAAGACTTTTTGGCTGACATCCCCACAGACAGAATCGTACTCGAGACCGACGACCCTTATCTGCCTCCGGTTCCGTACCGCGGACAACGCAACGAACCGGCCTACATAGTCAAAACAGCTGAGAAAGTGGCTGAAATATACGGCTTGACAACCGAAGAAATTTGTAAAATAACAAGTAATAATGCAATGAGTTTGTTTAAATTGCAGGAGATTCCTCGACAAGCTCGGAATGACAAATAAAATATGAAAAAACCATCAATTTTAGTGCTTTACACCGGCGGCACCATAGGCATGATGAAAGACCCCAAGACCGGCAGTCTGGTACCTTTCGACTTCGGCAACATCTATGAGCACATGCCGATACTCAGAAATCTCGATTATGTCATTGATTTCTATTCATTTAAGAACTTGATTGACTCTTCGAACATGACACCGGAGTTCTGGATTGAGCTCGCCGAAAAGATAGAGGAAAACTACGAAAAATACGACGGCTTTGTAGTCTTGCACGGTTCCGACACCATGGCCTACAGCGCCTCGGCCTTGAGCTTTATGCTTGAGAACCTTGCAAAGCCTGTGGTTTTCACGGGTTCCCAACTTCCTATGGGCATGGTGCGCAGCGACGGACGCGAGAATTTCGTCACCTCGATCGAGATTGCGGCTTCAAAAGCCAACGGCATGACTTGCGTTCCTGAGGTTTGCATATTCTTTGAGAACCAGTTGCTCAGAGGAAACCGCTCCACCAAGTTCAATGCCGAGAACTTCAACGCTTTCTCGTCGGGTAACTACCCCACTCTGGCTGATGTGGGCATTAAAATCAAGTACAACAGAGAGTTCATAGCAAAGCCTGCCGAAGGCCGTCTGATAGTGCACAAGAAGTTCGACAGAAACGTGGGCATATTGAAGCTTTTCCCAGGCATAACACAAGATTTCGTAAAGCACGCCCTGAACACTCCTGGTCTGAAGGGCATCATCATGGAGACTTACGGATCGGGCAACGCCCCCACCTCCAAGTGGTTCCTCGACGAGTTGGCCGCAGCCATACAGAGAGGGCTCCTCATTTTCAACGTGACTCAGTGCAAGTCGGGTTCGGTTGAGATGGGCCGTTACGAGACCAGTTTGAATCTGGACAAGATAGGTGTAGTCAGCGGATACGACATCACAACCGAGTCGGCTTTGGCCAAGATGATGTATCTTATCGGAGAAGGCTACAGCCATGAGGAAATCAAGAAATATCTGCAAATGCCTTTGCGTGGGGAAATGACAATCTGATAAGCCTTATAATTTGTTGATTATAAAGAAATTATCAAGTGGCTATGTCTTTTTTCCAAAAAAAGTGAAATAATGTGTGAAAATTATTGTTCTTGCTAAAGAAAAATTTTGTAATTTTGACACGCAATTTTTGTGGAGTTGAAAAATCCCTGGGAGAGATGTCCGAGTGGTTTAAGGAGCACGCCTGGAAAGTGTGTGTACTTCAAAAGGGTACCGCGGGTTCGAATCCCGCTCTCTCCGCAGTAAAAGTATAAAAGTTATTGGTTATAAAGTTATTGAAAGACAATAAATTAGAAATCAATTAAATATTAACAAATCAAAAAGTAGTAATTCAAAATTCAAATCATGAAAAAATTAATTGCTTTATTGACAGTTGCTGGATTTTTGACATTTGGAATCAGCAACTCACTTCTTGCACAAGAAGAAAATGCGCAGACAAACGCAGCTCAGACTGAGCAGGTAGCAACCGCTACAGAGACAGCTGAGATGGCAACAATGGAGACAGCTGCAGAAGCTCCTACATTCCACGAGGTTTTGAAGAAACAGTTCATCGATGGTGGCTGGGGCTTCATGAGCGTGGTTTTGTTAGTGTTAGTCCTCGGTTTGGCAGTGTCAATCGAAAGAATCATCTATCTGACATTGAGCACAACAAACACTAAGAACCTCCTTGCAAATCTGGAGACAACTTTGAACAAAGAAGGCATCGAGAAAGCTAAAGACCTTTGCCGCGAGACACGTGGCCCGGTCGCCAGCATCTTCTACCAGGGCTTGATGCGTTACAACGAAGGCCTCGACGAGGTTGAGAAATCAATCGTTTCATACGGTTCAGTTATGACAGGTAACCTTGAAAGCGGCGTGAGCTGGATTTCATTGTTCATCGCATTGGGACCTATGTTGGGATTTATGGGTACTGTTGTCGGTATGATCGAAGCTTTCGACGCTATCGCTGCAGCAGGTGATATCAGCCCAACAGTTGTGGCAGGCGGTATGAAAGTCGCTTTGTTGACCACAGTGTTCGGTCTTATCACAGCTGTTATCCTCCAGATCTGCTTCAACTTCATCCTTAACAAGATCGAAGGTATCGTGAACGATATGGAAGATTCATCAATCACATTCATGGACATGCTCCACGCTTATTCAAAGAAAAACTAATTTAACAAAAGAAAAATCATGGTCGAGAAATTAACAAAATATTGCAAATATTTGCTTATAGCCTTGATGGTTCTCAATGTGCTGTTCGCAATCCTCGGTGTAGCCAGAGGTAAGGAGAGCGTGGGAATATTCATGGTGTTTGCATATTGCATGCTTGGATTGACTGTGGTTGCGATTTTGTTTGCACCTATTTATGGAATTATTATCAATCCAAAAAGCATAAAGACAATCGGATATGTCTTGGTTTTGGTTGCAGTTATCGCCCTTCTGGCATGGCTCATCTCAAAAGGCTCGACACTTTCGACAGAATATCTTGAATCAATGGGTGTGTCACGTGGACAGGAAGCATTTGTTGACTTCTTCATGATGTTCACATACATTGTAGTAGGCGGCACAATCGCAGCTGTAATCTATTCAGCAGTAGCAAAACTCATTAATAAATAATAAGGAAGGAAATTATCATGGCACGTCAGAAAAAGAAAGTTCCGGAAATCAACGCCAGTTCAATGGCTGATATCTCTTTCTTGCTGTTGATATTCTTCCTCGTTACCACTACGATGGACACAGACAGCGGTATCACCCGTCGTCTGCCCCCACCAGTAGAAAACCCAGACATGGATGTCAAAGTGAAAGAAAGAAACATTTTGAACGTCATGATTAACAAATACGACAAGTTGATGGTTAACGGTAAGCCTTGCGACATTTCAGAACTCAAAGACAGGACAAGAGAGTTCATCACTCCAAATCCGAATGATGAGAAAGCTCCTGAAGTTGAGGTGAAAGAAATCGACCTTATAGGTAACTTCATGACCAACAAAGGCGTCGTGTCACTTAAAAATGACCGCGGTACTTCATACATGATGTATATCGCAGTTCAAAATGAATTGGCGAAAGCTTTCAATGAACTCAGAGAAGAGGTCGCAATGACATACTTCAAACAGCATTATGCCGACATGACCGACAAAGACAAAGTCGATGCAGTCAACAAGGCAGTGCCGGTGCGTATTTCAGAGGCCGAACCTGAAGAAATCAAATAATAGGAGAGAAAATTATGGCAAAATTCAGAAAAGGTGGACAAAAAGAAGTTCCGGCAATCTCAACCGGTTCTATGCCTGACATTATCTTCATGTTGATTTTCTTCTTCATGGTTACAACCTCAATGCGCGAGACCACATTGAAAGTCAAGATGAAATTGCCAGAAGCGACGGAAGTCCAGAAACTCGAGAAGAAATCACTCGTGAGTTTCATTTACATCGGACCTCCAACGAACACTAAACTCTATGGTACAGAACCGCGTATCCAGCTGAACGACCAGTACGCACGTATCGACGACATCATCCCGTTCGTTGAACAGGAACGTCTCGACCGCGCCGAGGCCGACCGTCCACTCCTCACCACATCACTCAAGATTCATGAGGAAGTGAGAATGGGTCTGGTAACTGACGTGAAACAGGAACTCAGAAAATGCGGTGCATTCCGTATCAACTACTCAGTCCGTAAAGGCGAATAAAAGCTAAAGCGGATCAACATCAATAGCAACGGTTACAGATTTGTAATCGTTGCTTTTTTTATACGCCTCGATTTTTTGTTTCAACATGTCTTTTATCTTCATCGAGTTGTCGTTGCGGTCGAACTTGATGAGGATTTGCTTAATATACTGGTTTTTGATACGTGACACCACTGGATACTCTGGTCCGAGGAGGTTATGTTTGAAGATTGGACGCAGCTGCTTGGCAAAAAACTCAGCCGCTTTATTGAGTTTCTCGGCATCAGTATGACGTAACTTTATCATTATCAGGCGACAATAAGGCGGATAGCAGAACTGACGACGTATTGGCATCTGTTCCTCGAAGAAACGTACGTAGTCGTGGTTGACGACGTTTAAGATGACCGGATGCGTCGGCTGATACGTCTGGATGATGACCTTGCCCTTCTCCCCTTTTCTTCCGGCTCGCCCACTGACTTGCTCCATGAGCTGGAAGCTGCGTTCGAAAGCCCTGAAGTCGGGGAATGATAGCATATTGTCGGCATCGAGTATGCCCACTGTCTTCACATGGTCGAAGTCGAGGCCTTTGGTAACCATCTGAGTGCCAACGAGTATGTCGGTAGCCCGATTTTTGAACTGGTCGAGGATAAACTGATATGAGTTTTTCGAACGCGTGGTGTCGAGGTCGAGGCGAGCGCATAAAGCCCCAGGAACCACAGCAGACAGGTCTTCCTCAACACGTTCGGTGCCAAAACCGTGCATCTTGAGGTCGGAGCTGTGACATGACGGGCATTCCGACGGCACCGACATCGTATAGCCGCAATAATGGCATTTCATGATGTTCTGCGCCTTGTGATACGTCATCGAGACATCACAGTTGATGCACTGCGGCACCCAATGACAGACACCGCATTCGAGACGGAGCGAGAAACCACGACGGTTTTGGAACAAAATGACTTGGTTTTTATCATTTAAGGTGTTGCGCATCGCATCGACTAGCACGCTGCCGAAGTTAGCCTGCATAAGCTTTCGTTTTCGTTCAACGCGCATGTCATCGACAATGATCTCAGGCATTTCCATGCCTCCATAGCGTTCGGTCAGCGAGACAAGATGATAACGACCCTGACGTGCGTTATAATAACTCTCGAATGAAGGCGTTGCTGAGCCTAAGACTACGTCAGCATCATGAAAACGTGCCAGAATCATGCTGAGGTCGCGGGCGTTGTATCGTGGCGCCGGGTCGATTTGCTTGAACGAGCTGTCGTGTTCCTCATCGACAATAATGAGGCCGAGGTCGGAAAACGGCAGCAATATCGAGGAACGCGAGCCGATAATCACTTGGTATTTCTGGCTTTTGGTACGCTCAAAGTCGAGAACCTGTTCCCAAATCTCGACACGCTCCATGTCGCTGTAACGCGAATGATACACGCCGACTTTGTCGCCGAAATATTGCTTTAATCTATTGATAATCTGCTCGGTAAGTGCTATCTCAGGCAACAGATAAAGCACCTGTCGGCCTTTGTCGAGTGCCTCTTGAATCAGCTTGATATATATTTCGGTCTTTCCTGATGACGTGACACCGTGAAGCAACACAGGTTTGTGTTCTACAAAGCCCTGTTGAATCTCATCAAATGCAAGTTGTTGTTTTTCAGTTAGTTGTATCGAATCTGTATCGGTTAAGGCTTTGAAATCTTTGAGTCGGCTGACGCGTTTTTGGTATGTAGTGAACACACCTTTATTAATTAATGCCTTCAGAACGGTGCTGTTGGCATTGGATTTTGCCAACAAATCTGATGCAAGGATATCTGTCTCGGCGTTTCCGCCAAGGACGAAGAACGACATCACCACTTCGAGCTGTTTGTAGGCGCGTTTTGTAAGTTCGTCCATCAGCTCGTGCATCTTCTCTTCGGTTTGATACTCAGGCGATAACGCCACGAAACGCTCATATTTGGGCTTAAATTTCGCATCCAGTTCCTCCTCCATCACTATGATTTTACGCTCAATCATAGTTTTGATGAGCGGCATCACCTTTTTGTAGCCTATAATCTTGCTCACTTCGCTTATTGTAAGCTTCGGTTGCACTTGGAGAGCCTCCACAATGAGATACTCAAAGTCGTTGAGTGTCAATGTGTCAAGTTCGAATTCATCGGAAAGCTTTATCTTCGATTCGCTTGAAAGCTTCATGGCTGAAGGAAGAGCCGCCTGCATCACCTCGCCTTCGTAACAGAGGTAATAATCGCAAATCCACTGCCAGAATTTCATCTGTATGGCGTTGACGACAGGGTTCTCGTCGAGTATGCCGAGGATATACTTAACCTGTTCATAATCAGGTACTTTCTCGGTCACTTCGCTTATCAGACCAGACATAATCTTCGTACGGCCGAACTGTACCACAGCACGTTGTCCAACCCGCACGCTGTCGTTAAGCTCCATCGGGACACGATAAGTGAACGTGCCAGGAACCGGCAGCGGCAAAATAACGTTGACGAAGTATGTCTTCCTTTCCATAATGCAAAATTAATACATTATTTCAAAATTTTTATTATTTTTGACAAAATTAAAAAAATATAATTGCATGAAATTTAAATTATTGATAATCATACTATTAGCTTTTTCTATAAATCTTTCGGCGCAGAATTTGAAGGTCGTTGGGGACATGAATTACCGCGAAGAGGTGCAGACCGTGCTACTGCATCCTGTCGGTTTTGAGCTTGACAAGCCTGTGATTTTCATCGACAACATGGTTGAGCAACTGCATTTGCAGTTTGATATCTTGAGTGACGATGCACCTTTTTTATATTACACATTTGTTCACTGCGACAACAAATGGCAGCCGACAGATTTGCCGAAAAACGACTATATCGCCGGATTTTTTCAAGATGACATCGACAATTTCACATTCTCTGTCAACACTTTTGTGAATTATGTTCATTACGACCTTGTTTTTCCGACGCCTAACATGATGCCGAAGTTATCGGGCAATTATTTGCTTGTAGTGACTGGCGAAAAACCAGATGACATATACTTTACACGCAGGTTTTGCATTGTTGAGAACGTGGCTCGTATCAATGCTACAGTGCCAAGATATCCGTTTGATTTGAATTTCGGCACCAACAAGCAGGAAGTAGATCTCGAGATAACATACCCTGACATGTTTAACAGCCGTGTTGACCAGTATTCCAACGTAACCATTCAACAAAACGGTCGCTGGGACAATGCCGCCATCGGGTTAAAGCCCACGTATGAATTTCCAGAAAAGTTATCATATATAAACAATGCGAAGACAGTATTTGAGTCTGGTAATCAATATCTTAGGATAAACACAAGTAATTTTGAAAACCGTCCTGAGAAAACGAGAACCGTTTATCGCGAAGAGGATGGATATGTAGTGACGCTTTATGAAGACACGAAACGCAGCACTCACAACTACATAGATGACGAGGATTTGTACGGCGAGAAATACATCTATCTCGAACGCGAGGGCTTTAATCCCATCAACGAGGCGGATTATGCGAGGGTGGATTTCTTCTTGCAATGGCCGCAGTATCTTATCGACAAAGATGTTTATATCATCGGCGCAATTACCGACTGGCGTTTGGATGAAAATTCGAAGATGGAATACGACCCAACGCGACGTGGCTATAAGAAGAGTCTGCTTTTAAAACAAGGCTATTACGACTACATGTATGCTGTAAAAGACAACGCGACAGGAATAGTTTCGCTGGCGACAGTGAATGGCGATTTCTGGGAAACGAACAACATGTACTACATATATGTTTATTTGTATGATTACACACAAGGATATGACCGACTGATAGGATATTCAGTCATCAAGTCACATTGATAGTTAGGAGTTACGAGTTTTGAGTTTGAAGTTATAAGGATGAAAAAATTATTATATTTAATAATCCCTATTTTTATCATTTCTTGCACACACAGACAGCAGAAAGTTACGTACTCTGGTGTGGTTCAGGGATCGTATTTTTCAATTACGTACTATGACGAGGAAGGTCGTGACTTTGAGGCCGAGATAGACTCGATTTTCAAAGAAGTGGATAATTCAGTGTCGCTTTGGAATGAGAATTCGATAATTCGTAAGGTCAACCGCAACGAGGATGTCGTTGTAAATCAGATATTTAAGGATAATTTTGAGTGGGCATGCAAGGCTTCGGAGTTTTCCGACGGCGCTTTTGACGCGACGATAGGACCATTGGTTTTGGCTTGGGGCTTTCATTACAAAAAAGAGCTTGAGATGACACCTGAAATGGTCGATTCGATAAGAGAACTCGTTGGTTATCAGAAAATTCAGATTGTTGACGACAAAGTTGTGAAAGCCAACCCCAACATGACATTGGATTTCAACGCTGTGGCACAGGGCTACACCACCGATTTGATTGGTAACTTATTGGAAACCAAAGGGATAACAAATTATCTGGTCGATGTCGGAGGCGAAATCCTGGCTCGAGGCAACAAGCCCAATGGCGATTTATGGACCATCGGCATCGAGAAACCTGCTGAAAACTATGACTCCGAGCGTTCGGTACAGGAAAAGCTAACACTCAAGGACAAGGGCATAGTGACATCTGGAAACTACCGCAAATACATCGAAAAAGACGGTGTCCGCTATTCGCACAGCATCGACCCGAAGACGGGATATCCTGTGGAGCAGAACCTCTTGAGTGCCACCGTTATTGCCGACAACGCCTCATGGGCCGACTGCCTTGCCACGATATGCATGATTGTAGGCAAAGAAAAAGCCTCGAAACTGCTTGAGAATCAAGATGTCGAGGCGTATTTCATTTATGTGGCAGACGGCATCATTCATTCGGAATGGATCAACCATTAATTTAAGGAGACGGATTTTCATCCGTCTCTACATTTGGACAACGACCTGTGCCTCCGCAAATACAATGGGCATCAGGGTCGAGTGAATGAGCACATTTCCGCTCAAATCTGCCGTTTTTCTTCACGACACTCTTGATTCCTATTGCCGCGACAGCCAATAAGACCAAAAACAGCGTCGGAACCAGGAATATCCAGTACATTATGCGCAGACTATAAGATAATAGTTCTTCTTGCCTTTCTGGACAAGGATGTACTTGCCGTTGAGGAGGTCGTCGGTACCGACTGTCTTTTGCTCGGTGACTTTATCCTTGTTGATTGACACGCCGTTGCCCTGAACCATCTTACGAGCCTCGCCTTTCGACGGGAACACGCCTGTCTGCACGAGGAAGTCGACGATGCCGACACCTGCGCTAAGGGCGTCTTTCGAGAAGTTAGACTGCGGGACACCGTCGAAGATGCTCAACAAAGTGTTTTCATCGAATTTATGCAATGCTTCGGCCGTACCTTTTCCGAAGAGGATCTGTGTGGCTTCTTCGGCCATCTCGAGGTCTTCTTTCGAGTGAACGACCAAAGTAAGCTCGCGTGCCAGTGTACGCTGCAGCTCGCGGAGATGCGGCTCAGCGGTATGACGTGCAATCAAAGCATCGATTTCGTCTTTCTTCAGCAAGGTGAAGATCTTGATATAACGTGCTGCGTCCTCGTCGGTGCAGTTCATCCAGAACTGGTAGAAAGCGTATGGCGAGGTCTTTTCTGGGTCGAGCCAGATGTTACCTTTCTCGGTCTTGCCGAACTTGCCGCCGTCGGCCTTGGTGATGAGGTTGCATGTGAGTGCGAACGCCTCTTTGTCGGCACCGAGTTTACGGCGGATAAGTTCTGTTCCGGTAGTGATGTTACCCCACTGGTCGCTGCCGCCCATCTGCAGCTTGCAGTTCTTATGCTCGAAGAGATAGAGGAAATCGTATCCCTGCACGAGCTGGTAGCTGAACTCTGTGAACGACATGCCTTCGCCTTCACCGTTGAAACGTTTCTTCACCGAGTCCTTTGCCATCATGTAGTTGACGGTGATGTGCTTGCCGATGTCGCGGATGAAATGCAGGAAAGTATAGTCCTTCATCCAGTCGTAGTTGTTGACGAGTTCCGCACGGTTGGGGGCGTCGCTGTCGAAATCAAGGAACTTGGCGAGCTGTTTCTTGATGCAGGCCTGGTTGTGCTGTAATGTCTCGTCGTTCAACAGGTTACGCTCAGCCGACTTGCCTGAAGGGTCGCCGATCATACCTGTGGCGCCGCCGAGGAGTGCCAATGGTTTATGGCCGGCAGCCTGGAAATGGCGGAGCATCATGATGCCGCAAAGGTGTCCGATATGCAGTGAGTCGGCGGTCGGGTCAATGCCGAGGTAAGCCGTGGTCATCTCTTTCTTTAACTGTTCTTCCGTGCCTGGGGTCATGTTGTTCAACATTCCGCGCCAGCGTAATTCTTCTACGAAATCTTCTCTCATCGAATGATTGTGTTAAAATTAGAGTGCAAAAATACGAAATTTTAAGGTATCAATGACAATTTTTGATTTTTTTGCAAAAAATTGACTGAATGCTTTTCAACTCTATAGAATACGTGATATTTCTGCCTATTGTGGTGATGCTGTTTTACTTGCTGCCACACAGGTTCCGCTGGATGATGCTTCTCGTCGCCAGCTGCGTGTTCTATATGTGGTTTGTGCCGAAATACATCCTGATTCTTCTCATCACCATCATCGTGGATTATTCGGCAGGCATTTTGATGGAAAAACATGCTGATAATCACAAGCTTAAGAAACGATTTCTGGTGATAAGCATCGTCTCGACATGTCTGGTGCTTTTCATTTTCAAATACTTGGGATTTGTCAACGACAACCTCGTGGCGCTCTGCCAGTCGTTGGGGATAAACCTCGACACCGCCGTCGATCTGATTTTGCCGATAGGCTTGTCGTTCCACACCTTCCAGAGCATGAGCTATGTGATCGAGGTGTATCGAGGCAATCAGAAAGCCGAACGCAATTTTGGAATTTACTCGCTTTACGTGATGTTTTTCCCGCAACTCGTTACTGGTCCTATCGAGCGTCCAGGCAACCTTCTCAGGCAGCTCCACGAAGAGAAAAAGTTTGAATACGATAATATCTCCAAGGGTTTCCGACTTATCATATTCGGACTTTTTATAAAAATGGTTGTGGCCGACAACGCGGGTGCATACGTCGACATGATTTACGCCGAGCCCAGCAAATACTGCTCGTGGGACATCATCCTTGGAATGTTTTTCTACTCGTTCCAGATCTACGGCGACTTCTTCGGGTATTCGACAATAGCGTTGGGCAATTTATTTCGTGTTGATTTTCATGATAATAGCTTGCTCGAGTGTCAATAATTTCCCATTCATCTATTTCCAATTCTGATTGCCATGAAGAAAATGATATTTAAATTTGCCTTACTCGCCGTGCTTCTGGTTCTGATGAATTGGATTTACGCGAAGTTTTTCTTCAAGACCGCCATCCAGAAGCAGCTGGTGCTCTTGAAAGACAACCCGCCGCTCGTCAACCGTTTCAAGTTGGCATCTGGTTTTCAATCTTTTAGCTGAAAATGTGGAGCAAGCACAAGAGCTTGTTGGCGACGATCTGGTGTTTCTGATGCATCAGAATCGCGATTTTCTCGTTGAAAGATACGGCAACTTAGACGATGTGACCGTTGTCGACAACCTTGAAGCCGTTGACAGCCAATGTTTTATCGATAAAAATTTCACCTCCGAGCATTATTGCGAGGCAGGTCGCCGAAGCATAGGTGACAATGTTGCGGAAGCTGTTAAAAAGTATTATTAGGCAAGCCTTCAACCTTGATTTTCAAGTCTTTGTATTCGATTTCAAGCTTTTCGGCCGAGAAAAGCCTTATAGACATCGGCTGGTCGACGATATTTTTTCCGTTAAGGAAAAATGTGGTCCTCGCTTTAAAGAATTTGTATCCGTCGTCAGACTCGGAACTCATTTCCGAGAAACGGAATGGCTTGTATAACAACGAGTTACCCTTATCATCATTGATCTTACATACCACAAATGTCTCATTTGGGTTGGCGTTGTTCTTGATTATATAGTCGAACGACAAGTCAATGTAGACTTTTTCATAATTACAGTCAAAAACGACAGGCTCTTCGAGTATGATAGTGCCTCTTTCGGCAGCTTCAGCTGAGACTGTGGCATCTTTCTCGGTCACCAGCAAAACATTCAGATTATCTGGTTTTTTCAGCAGGAAATCATTGCGGGTGGCGTACCAGTCGATGTTTTTATACTGTCGCAGATACTCTTTCAGCTGGTTTTTTATCGAATCGTCGTCAATTTCATCACCATATAGCGTGGAGTCGATGATATAGACACGTTCACGGACGAGCATGTAGTTTTTGTGCAGATACTGGACCACATCCCTGTTGTTGCGCATAAACGCCACTGATTGGCTGTTGTGGTACACCGACGATGTGTCGAGCGAGGTGCCGAGCCAATGGCATTCGCTATCAACTTTAAAATCATAGTTGTTGTGCAGATATGCATCTAATGTAGGCGCAATGTCATGATGTGTCACTACGCCTTTGAATGTTTTTGGCGTTTTCACCAAAGGTGAATAGATTATCAGCGGCACGTTATACATCAGCATCGGGTTAGCGTTCATCAGGACGCAGCTTGTGCGGTGGTCGCCGACGATGACAAACACTGTATTTTCAAACTCCGGCAAGGTCTTGTAATAATCAAAGAGCTCTTTGATACATTCGTCAGCATACAGATATGTGGCATATATATGTTCGTTTTTTGTGACCAGTTCTTTCTCGCGCGGGCCGAATTCCGTCGTCTCGGCAAGCATCTTTTTCACACGTTCGATATATGGCTCCTGCCCTTTGAAATGGAACGGCTCGTGTGTCGATAAAGTTATGTAAATATCGGTGTTGGGACGGTTACGCGCCACCGTGTCGCGATGTTTGATTGCAGCATTGAACATATCTCTGTCGTACATGCCCCAACTTTGGTTGTTTTTCATCTCTTCTTTGTTTTCCTGATCGAAGTCGGCCTCCTGAGGATCCATCAGATAACCCACTCCGTTGGCTTCAAAATAGGCATCTTGTCCGTCAAAAGCAGCGTTTCCGCCAAAATAAAACGACAGCGAATAGCCGTTTTTCGACATATCTTTGAGTATCGAGTTATGGTCGGGGATAGGCCACCAGACACGCGCGAAACCCAGTTTGTCGTAGGGTGCCGAGGAGAACACATTTGGCACCACGCCAAAGGTGCGCTCAGCAAGTGCCAGACAGTTAGGCCAATAAAGTCCCTCCTTCTTCAAGCTGTCGAGGAATGGGGTGAACGACATCTTCGGATTCGAGGAACTCAAACGCTGACCGAGGCTCTCGACGATAAGAAACACAAAGTCAGGAGCTTTGCCGTCGGTGGTTCGGTTGAGAAATCCGCCCAAGACATCAGGGTCGTCGTTTGCGCGCAAGAACGGATAATGTATATCGACGTAGTTGTAATTCGGGAAACGGCTCTGATACTCCACCGCGTCTTTGAGCACGTTTTCATCGTATGTGCTATAGTCTTCCTCTTGATTTTGCAGGTGATACTGGTAAAAATCGTTGACTGTGTATGCGATCTGATTCACAGCCATACAGTAATCCTGATGCGATTTGTAATGTTTTTCCTTGGTTATCAGCGATTTATAATTAAAGAATATCACAAACAGAATCACGATGGCGGTGTATGAAATGGCAAGCCACGGCGCTATATTCACCTTTCGGTTCCAAAAACGGAGCAGCAACGAATACGCGACAACCGCCGCCAGCACGCCAAACAGGGGCCAGAAAGAGAACTTCACCGAAGAGACCACAATGTTGTACAGTTCTTCGGGCGAATAGATGAAAAACACACGGTCGAGGGGCTGCGTCACGTTGGCATAATAGCCCATCAGGCAACAGTAGACCACCACGTAGAGCGTGATGAAAACCATCGAGAGCACTCGTGTCGTCTTAGGTAGAAAATAATCGAGCACCATGTAAGGCACCAACAATATAGCATCCACAAAAAACACCACGGTGACATCGAAATACACGCCCGAGAGTATTGTCAGAAACGCAGGCCAGCCCACGGTTCCGGCTATTTTAAGCATAAAAAAGAACACTATCCGCAGCACAAATGCCAGCGAAAGCCACAAGAGTCCGTATTTGGCAAAATTTTTCATCTCAAACTATTCTATCACAATTTCAAAAACTTTTCCTTCGATATCGGTTTTATTATAAGGTATCAGGCCTTGCCAGAACACCACCGGCGCCCACCATTCCGAGTAATGATACTCTTGGGTGACGATGCAGAGCATCTGGTTGTCGGGTATGCTCGAATATTCGTCGCTAACATACCCCATCACCGTCATGTTGTCGGGCGACGGCCCCATGCGCCATGTGATTGATTCCGGCTCCCAGTCGATTTCATAATAATAGTAATCGTTTTTGAAAACGTCATTGCTCATGGGTGTCCTGATTGTCATAGCCCATATGTCGTCGCCCCAGCGCATGGCCTCGTATTCGCTGTTGCCATAAGGCATTCTGAACACGCCGGAATTGTACTTTTTCACATCGCGGCACGCCATGTCCCAGTTGGTGCAGCCAAACATCACATCGCTGTTAAGTGTGGCATCCTCAACTTTTGAATCGCGCTCCCATTTGTTATAGTAATGTTGTGGCCAAAAACGCGATGCTTTGGCAATTTCTATATCAATCTCCGAATAATAATAATCGTTGAGTTTCAATATGTTGGGATGCGCACTCGACTTGTGAACGTAACCTGTCTTGCTTGTACGACGGTTGTTCCACTCGTGGCTCGCCTGATGAATGAGCCAGAAAGCATTTGTAAGACCAGTCCAGATGTTTTCGTCGTTGAGAAGTACCGGAAACTTTATCTTGCCGCGGAATTTTCCATAAGTAAAACCCAAGCGCGTACGGATTCCTGTCGATTCCTTTTTCAGATTATTGATATCGTCGTTGCCGGGATTTATTATAACGATACTATTGTCGCTCTCGTCGATTTTGACAGTTTTTCCAGGCGTATGGCTCACCACTGGCCAGTCGTAAAGCAGCTGCGTGCTGTCGAAACGTGTCTTGTTGGCCTCGTACTGAACGCGTGTGTACGGGTTCTCATCACTGACAACGTCTTGAATCACAGGGATGTTGCGCAAGCAATACTGACGGCTCACATCGCTGAAAAACTGCTCAAACAGTGCGTCGGAATAAATCGAATCGGTAGAGGCGGTAACATCGTTGTACAAGCCATATTCAGGCGTGATTACGGCTCTGGTCTTCAAAATGCGGTCGCTGACAATCACGTTGACACCTTTAATGTTTTTATTGGTAAAATAAGAATACGGATTCACAAACCGGCCGTTTTCGTCAGTCATCCCGATATTTTTCACGTATTCAGGAATGCGGTTTAAAGCTTCTTCGTCGCACACCACGAGCATAAACGAGTAGCAGCCCACGCGCGGGTTGCGTTTCCAACGGTTGTTGCAGTCGCCATTGTTGATTTGCGATGCCACTATCCACTTGGCATCCAGACGCAGCTGTGTCTCGACGCTGTTGCGGTTCACCGCCGCCTTCTCAACCACCGACTGATACCATTCCGGCACATTTTTAATATTATTGATAATCGACTCGATATTCTCTTCCGAATACGGGTTTTCGGTCATGTCCTGTCCATAAAAACGACGCTCATCACGAGGATTTCCTACAATCCGCACAGCATCGACCACCTTGCCGTTTTTCTCGATCTTCTTGAATCCGACGCTCACATCCTCCCAACTGCCATAAAAATTTTCATAGCTTAACTCATTGTTATTGGGGAACTTATAGCTTTCATTCTGATAAAAAATCTTATAATAATAGTTTTTCTTCCCGTCAAATTCAAATACAAACATCCCGTCATCGCATTGTCTCACCGAAGGAATCACAATACCTTGATTTACAACGTTTTTCAGGTCCATATCAAGCACCACGGTGTCGCCTTCCGGGAAATTCACCATAGGATTAAAGCCCAAATCATTGCAATTCTTTGATTTTTCACATCCCGTCAAGGTAAAAACAAGGACGAGAACAAACAAAATGTTTCGTAGATATTTCATTATCACATATATTATTATTTCTTGCAAAATTACATTTTTTTTGTTATCGCCACTCATTATATAATGGTTATTTTTATTACTTTTGCAAAAAAAAAAGAAATGGTTTTTAGCAGTAATGTCTTTTTGGTGTTTTTTCTGCCAATTTTCCTGATATGTTACTTTATCAGTCCGAAAAGCTGGCGAAACATTATACTTTTGTTGTTTTCCATAGTTTTTTATGCTTACGGAGCTCCGGATTTCATTCTCTTGCTCCTTGTCTCGACCGTCATCAATTATTACATTGTAAAATTGATGTACAAAACTGACAATAAACGACTTAAGAAGCTTTATTGCGGCTTGGCGATAACTGTCAGTCTCAGCCTGTTGGTATATTTCAAATACGCCAATTTCTTTGTTGACAACTTCAATGCCATCTTGAGTGCTATTGGTTTGAGGACTTTCACCTTCACGAAAGTTTTGCTGCCTATCGGAATATCGTTTTTCTCATTCCAGTCGGTGACGTATGTCATTGACACTTATCGTGGTAACAACAAGCCGATGGACCGTCTCACCGATTATGTGCTGTACATCATCATGTTTCCGCAGCTCATCGCCGGACCTATCGTGCGCTACTGCGACATCGAGGGCGAGATACGGCAGAGAGATTACCGTTGGTCGGAGTGCCTGCAGGGTTTCTACCGTTTTATTATTGGTCTCTCAAAGAAGATTCTCATCGCCGATGTCATTGGCGCTCAAGTGGATACGCTTCTGGGCGGTGACTTAAGCCTCATGAACAGCGGCACCGCATGGATCACCATTGCCGCATACACCATGCAGCTCTATTTCGACTTCTCGGGTTATTCCGACATGGCCATCGGTCTTGGCAAAATCATGGGATTCCACTTCCCCGAGAACTTCGACAACCCCTATAACTCCGCCAGCATCACCGAGTTCTGGAGGAGATGGCATATGACTTTAGGTGCCTTCATGCGCAACTACCTGTACATCCCGCTGGGCGGCAACCGCTGCTCGAAGTCGAGGATGTATTTCAACCTCTGGGTGGTGTTCCTGCTCTCAGGATTCTGGCACGGCGCCAACTGGAACTTCATCATCTGGGGTGCCTACCACGGTGTGTGGCTCGTGCTCGAGCGCATGGGACTGAGCAAATTCTATGAGAAGATAGGCAAGGTGCCAAGCGTCATCATCACCTTTATCATCGCGATGGTGGGCTGGGCTGTCTTCCGCATCGAGGACCTCAACGATGCCTGGACATTCATCACGCGTCTCTTCGCCTTTGATTTCCAGTCGTTTGCATGGTCACAAGGACCGCAGTTCTACACCACGCTCATCGTAGCCCTGGCATTTGCGTTCGTCGGACTGCTCCCTTTCGGCAAAAAGCTTATAAACTTCACATTTTACACCGATTACTCGATAAAACAGCACCTCGAGGTATGGCCGATAGCAATATTCATGCTGCTGTTCTGCCTCGGCGCGCTCAACTCCGTCGGCTTCAGCCCATTCATATATTTCAGATTTTAAAAGCGCCAAACCATGAAGAAGATTTTTCACAAAATATTGTTCATCATTACCATCGTCATTCTTGCATTGGTGACGGTGCAGACGCTGACAGGGGTCATCAACTTCAGGTCATTGAGAGGTGCCATGACACTGGCCGAAATGCCCAAGCTGACATATAAAAGCTACGTTGACAACTCTTTCCAACGCGGTTTCGAGCAATATGCCAAAGACCACATGGGTTTTCGCGAATGGGCGTTACGCCTTTATAATCAATATGTTTGGAGTTGCTATCATACCAACAGCAACAATTATATCCTAGTCGGAAAAGACAACTGGCTCTACGAATCGGAGTTTGTGATGGACCACTACGAAAGTGCGATGTACAAATACACCGACAATCCAGAAGTCATGAAACAAACCTTCGAGAAAGAAGCGCTCCGCCTCTGGAAAGTACAGGAATTGCTGAAAGAACACGACGTCCATATCTTCGTCAACATGATACCGGGAAAAGACGTCATCTTCCCTGAATACCTCCCTGAAAACACCGAGTACTTCGAACCCGACGGCATACATGCCTACGATTATTACAAAAAGCGTTTCGACGAACTCGGCATCAACTATATCGACAACGTTGAAATATTTAAAAAATTAAAAAACAACGTTGACTATCAGCTGTTTACAAAGACAGGCACCCACTGGTCGAATATGGCTTCCGTTTATGTCTTCGATTCTATCATCAATTACATGGAAGCCCTTGGAAATAAGAACATTACAAATCTCCAAATAGGCGAAAGATATTATGACAAGACCCGTGAACCTGACGATGACCTCGGACAGCTTCTCAACCTTGCCTTGACAATAAAATCGGAGCCAAATCTCTATGCCGACGTCACCACAATTGACGACACGACAGCTATGAAGCCATATTTTATAACTATCGGCGACTCCTATTTCTGGAATTTCGTCTATAACATCCCGCTGGACGACATCTTCAAAAAACACCCTTATTGGTATTACAACAGCACGATCTATATGGACAACGAGCATTCCTCAACCGTCGAACTTGACATCGACCAAGAGCTGATGCGCGCCGATTATATCATGCTTAATTATTGCACAGTCCAGCTTTATAAACTCGGCAACTTCTTCATTGCCAAGGCCTTGACTCATCTTTGCTACGACAAACACACTATCGACTCGGTAGCTACAAATGTGATCAATGGCATAAAATCGAATCCTGAATGGTATCAAAGTATTGTTGAAAAGGCACAAAACCAAAACATCAGTGTTGACGAGGCATTGTACAACGACGCCATTTACGTCATCAATCTTGAACCTGAAAAGTATTTCGAGGAGTTAAAAGGCGATAAAATGCCAGTATCCAGAAATAAAAATTTGAGAATTTTAAGAGAAAATATCAATACACCAATAGCTTCAACTTCCGACGAGCTGCAAAAATTAAAAAACTACATCTATTCTGATGAAAAATGGCTTAACGACTTGAAGAAAAAAGCGGAGAAAAACGGCATAACTCTTGAAGAACAGGTCGATATCGACGCTCGTTGGGTCTTGTCTAATAAGTAATAGTATCCATAACCGCCACCAAAATCACATCAGTTTTCTCGTCCTCATTAGCCCTTCTGATGAAATCATTACGCACTACCGTATCGTATAACTCATACCAAATCAGCTTGCGCATCTCCGGAAACGAGTCTTTCATAAACTGGAACTGGAAAAAATAGCCAGAAATAGTCGTTAGGTCATATTTTTCGATATTATTACGAATCTTGTCGGTTAAATTTTGCAGTTTTTCCTTATCCAATTGATCTGGATAAGCAAACGGAATATAAAAACTAGTGCGGAAATGCAAGTCATCAAACACCTTCAAACATCCGGCATTCGACGACTCGACTATTATCATTCCCTTCAGATTATAGCTCTCACGAAGCCTCGCCATCTCTTTGGCAGCAGCCTCCATATTACTATAATCGAGATTTTTAAAATCAATCCAGAAACCAAGATTAGACCTGTTGTCAATCGATGCAAACCAATCCTCAAGACGCAACTTTGAATTTGCACCAAAATCGTGTTGCACAACAAAGGTGTTTAGTGAATCCACAAAATGCACATCTACCTCAAGACCCGCATATTTGTCTTTAAAATACTGCGCTTTCGCGATATCATTAGCCCTGTGAAGCCAAACTTTAGATGGTTTTTCGGCAGTCTTGCTGCACGAGACAACACAAACTGCCGAAATAACCAAAACTATGATTCCAAAAATCTTTTTCATAGATTTTACTTAAAAGCATTCTCGCTCAATCCTTTACCTGTAATCTTCAGGTCTTCCATGTAACCTGGAACCGGCTTGCCGAGATACTTATCGACGTAAATCTTGGCCAGATACTGGCCAAGCATGAATCCGTGACCGCGCAAGCCTGTCAACAGACCGACCTCAGGGTCAACGATGTAACGCGGCTCGGTGTAGCGGCCCGCCCAACAAGCCAGGAAGCTCACCTCGCCGAGGTTCGGAATCCACTCTGCAAAGACCTCCGACACAATCTCCAAGAACTCTTTGCTGTTGTATTTGATGTTCTGGCGTGCCTCGTAAGCGTCGGTGTCAGGACTTGCGCAACCAATAATCTGGCCAGTGTGCGCCCACTGCTGTCCATACACAGCGCTGAAGCCTTTGTAGTGGCGACGGTCGATGATCATGTCCAACGGGCCTCCGTTTGGTCCCATCATCGGCAGACGGCGTGTGATGAACGCCTGGTGCTTGACAGGATACAAACCTGTATCGAGACCAAGCATGTCGTTGAACTTCTCAGCACCCCATCCCATCGCGTTGACGAAATGGTCGCAGGTGTATTCAACGTAAGCGCCTTCATGTGTGCGCACCAAGGTGACGTAATGTCCGCCGACCTTCTGGACGTGCAGCAACTCGCAGTCTTCAAAGTAACGACCTCCATTTTGTACACCAATGCCTCTGATGTAGTCGATGACACGACCAGGTGTGGCCTGCCAGCAGTCACGAGTGATCAAAGCATGGCTGTAAGTGGTCTTGGTGTCGTCCCAAAGTGGTGAGATCTCTTTCTTGAAGTCCTTACGGTCAATCATATATGCATCGCTCCATGCGCGCGAGGCGTCGAGTGACTTGTAGGTAGCCTCATCATGCACCAAATTCACGTAATGTGTCAAGTGGTAGTTGATGTTGTGCTCCTTCTGCATGTTCTTGAAAATCTCGTGGTTATGCACCGCTATATCGGCAATGTCAGGATTCGAGAACGCCGGACGACCGCCACCGATGCAACGCCATGAAGCACCACGGCTGTAGTTGATCATCACAGGCTTCTTGCCGGCTTCTGAGAAGTAACGGAACAAAGCACTGCCAGCGATACCGCCACCGGCGATGAACACCTCGACCTTCTCTTTCTTAACGTCGTTCATCTTCGGGAAGATAAACGTTTCCTTGGTCTTCGGGTTGTATAAGTCATCCAGGCTCACCTGATTTGAAAGAGGAGCACGTGGAGTGGCGTCGCCAACCAACTCGATGCCGTATGAACGCAAGATCTGGCGTGCGCGTGGGATACAACGCTTGC
>Ga0265301_10002326_pt1 | contig 22239 bp, 11 predicted proteins | sample AusTroGonzalo_MG_2_FD_193488 | JGI IMG/M metagenome (GOLD analysis project Ga0265301, IMG submission 193488) | Bovine rumen microbial communities from tropical cattle in Woodstock, Queensland, Australia - Gonzalo_04 | ecosystem: Host-associated > Mammals > Digestive system > Stomach > Rumen ... | reverse complement strand
GGTATAGCATTGCAGGCCCTTGCCATTGATATTCGAAAAGATATAGAACTGTCCGTTGGCATAGCGGATAGCTGGTGCCCAGATGCCCTGACCGTAAATCTCCTGATGATTCTTCAGCGCAAACTTATCCTCAGGGAAGTCGAAACGGTCAAAACAGTAGCTGACATTCTCCCAATTCACCAAGTCCTTGGAGTGCAGGATGACGAGACCAGGCACACTGTGCATGGTCGTTCCCGCCAGATAGTAGTCGTCGCCCACACGAATGATGTCGGGGTCGGAAAACTCATCGTAGAACAAGGGATTGGTAAACGTACCATTTCCATTGTCAGCAGTCCAACTCTGAGCACTCACGGTACTCAAATGAGAAATGAAAATGAGAAATGAAATAATAACAATACGACGCATAGCTCTTAATTATTTACTAAGACTGGCCATCCGTCAGATGTCCAACGGATAGGTCGTTGAATGAGGATAGAAGCACCGTTATGGGCAATGCTGTACCCGTGACAGATAAAGATGTCTTCCCCATTCATGTGATAGGCAGCACAATGTCCGGCAGCCTCGAACGCCATCTTGTCGCCCTCCAAGAACAACGTGCCACCACCCTTAGCCATATCCTGACCATTGCGGTCGAGATAGGGTCCGTAAACTTGACGACTACGACCTACAGCAACACGGTAGTTGCTCTGCGAACCACGACAGCAGTAGTCCCACGACACAAACAGGTAGTACCAGCCAGCGTGCTTGAAAATAAACGGTGCCTCGATGGCGTTAGTACCAGCATACTTTGAAGTGGGATTGGGTGCTGCATTCTTGGAAGCAGGGTCGTAACGACGGGCTATGGTACGAGGCTTCTCGCCTTTGGCAATATGCATCGTTGTGTCGAGACGCACCAACTGGATACCATCCCAGAAAGACCCCCACGTCAGCCATGGGTTGTCCTCATCGTCGATGACGAAGTTGGGATCAATAGCATTCCAATCATTACGCTTGGCCTTAGAGGTAACAATACACCCCTCGTCATTCCAAACAGGATACGACAGCGACGGAGCCGAGAGCAGCCCGATGGCAGAACCGTTCTTGCCAAAGGTAGAACAGCTGTAACTGAGCCACCAGCGATTGTGCCAACGGATAACGTCAGGCGCCCAGACATGATGCTGGAAACCAGGCACGGAGTCGTGCGTCCATTGGGGCATTACCGACATAACGGGTTGCGCACTGACCGTCCACGTCTTACGATCCTTGGAGGTCATCTGCTGAATGCCCATACCTGTGGCAAAGATGTGCCACGTACTGTCCTCATAGGCCATGACAGGGTCATGGACCATGGGGGTGTCGGTCTGGAAAGGGACTCGTAAACGCTGACGCCCCTGTGCCATCATCGTGGCACAGAGGCTGACCAACGTCATAATCATCATGAACAATCTCATTACCTTAGTTAAGACTTGTGACCATACACTAATCAGCATACCTGTAACCCCATACCGTCACACCCGTCTTGCCGTTCAAAGCTGTAAAGCAAGGCACTTGGTCGTTTTTGGGTTCCATAGTCTGCACAACCATCACGCCCTTGTATTCATCACCGATATTAATGGTGACATAGGAAGTACCAGCCTTGACACTCCAAGTGCCGTTATACTTCTCGCCCGTAATGGTGCCATCAGCATTCAGCGTCACATCTACAGGCGTCGCGTAAGCTTTAGCCGTATGGTCGAGTTTATAATTATGTTGTAGTAGTTTGTATTTGCCAGGAATCTTGTCCGAAGCAACTTTCTGTTTCTTGGCTATCTGTGCACTCTTTACCACCTCGCCAGTATATTCGAATGGAGCAGCCACCAACCAGCCGTCCTCGTTCTGGAACACCTGATGGACACGAACCTCATGGCCTTCGCCACGATTCTGGAAACGAGTATGATAGACCAGATAGGCGCGACCATCCTCGGCAGCAATGATACTGTTATGTCCTTGCGAACGCTCGCCATAGTTGCCTACCGTCTGGTTACCCCATTCGCTGTAGGCACCAAAGATGTTGACGCCACGGTTGCCGTCGTCTTCCTTCGAACCGAAGTTCAGCTGGTACTTGGTAAACACGGCACTGCTGTTTTTGCTGTCGACATACGGACCATCAGGCTGCTGTGAACGGAACACACGCATCTGGTAGCCACCGTTGTTATAATCGGTGGGCACACCACCTGCAGCCAATCCACCATAAGTCACAAACAGATAGTAATAGCCACCAATGTACTCGATGTACGAAGCCTCGCCCGATACATAGTAACCACCAGCAATCTTCTTGCCGAAGTAGGGGTCGATGGTAACACCGTCGCCAGAGCCCGTCAGTTTGTATTCAACGTCGTAGTTGCGCAAGCCTGTGTTCTCATCCAGTTCCAGCATCCAGATGCCACCACTCCAAGAGCCGTACGTCATCCATAGTTTGCCTGTCTCGTCGTAGAACACACATGGGTCTATACAGTTAGGATAGCGGTTGCCCCACTTGTTGCCAACAGCATAACGGGCAGGTAATGAACTCTGAGTACCCAGTACGATTTCCAAATCGGTATCCTTATAGGCATTACCCGTATGGAAGCCGCTCATCACTACAGGTGCCTGATAGCGATAGGGACCACTAATTTTGTCGGCAGTGAGCATGATGATGCTTGAATACCAGTTGTCACCATTGATGCTGAGGTACATGCACCACTTGTTCATCGACTTATTATAGATGACGTCAGGAGCCCACATATTACCATCCACATTATAGCTTGCATTGCCACGCTTGGACCATGCCTGGGCATCGAAGGCAAAGTCGACCTCTGCCCCACCCTTTTTCATCTTGGTAACCTGAGGCGTGGTAAAAGCCACGTTGTTAGCAGCATTGGAACTGGTAGCTGTAGCCCAGGGCACGGTAACAGTGCTCCACGCCATTAAATTCGTTGACTTAGCCACCGCACGATGCGAGCCAAAGATGTAGTAGCTGCTGGTAGAGGGGTCCCATACTACGCTGGGGTCGTGGACACTGACACGCTTCAGAGCTGATGGCCACAATGTCTGCTCTTCGTCATCATCGTCATCACCAGAACTATCTGCCGTAGTAGTAAACGACACATCGGTAGAGTACTTGATTTCGTTACTGGACTGCACGTAAGCCCTCACATGATAGGTAGTGCTGGCCTGCAGTCCTGTCAGTGTTACAGACATGTTATAGGTTGACGCAGCCACCTTTTTATCGTTAATAGTGGGGGCAGACGTCGTGCTATAACAGATGCCACGACCAGTGATAGCCGAACCTTGTGCCGTAGCAGATACGACAGCGGACGACGAGGTAATTGACGAGACAACGGGTGTCGATACCGACAACGGGGTTCCAGCCCCGCTGCCGCTATCGTCCGTATCGTCGCCACCACAGGCCACCATCAGTAGTGCTGCACACAATAAGCAGAATAATCTTGATAATTCCTTCATAATCAATGACTACTTATTTTACTCAAATACCAGATGAGCCTTCTCAATAGTGAGGTGGAAGTAGAAGTTCTCAGGATCAACGGTGTTGACGCCGATGTAATCCTGCGTGTAAGTCTTACCGTCATTACCCAACATGATACACTTCACATCAGCTGTGCCGTCACCCTTATTGGTAACGTAAGTGGTTACCTTAGCACCATCCATAGCAGCAAGCCATGAAGCCCAATCACGTTCACCCTCCATCATTGGTGTGCAGGCTGCATAGCCATTACCCCAACCGTAGTTGTCGGCACGCAGCACGGCATACTCCGTAGCACCATCAGCTGATGCAAGCACTACGAGGAAGTTGTTCCAGTTAGAACCGCCAGCTGTATAGTTGGTAAAGGTAGTGAAGCAAGTCTTGCCTGCCGGCACGTTGATAATCGAAGAATGAGCACTCCAGAAAGCACCTGTATTGTTCTCCTCACCTACTACGGTATCGAACACAAGATGAGCCTTCTCAATGGTCAGGTGGAAGTAGAAGTTCTCAGGATCAACAGTATTGATACCATTGTAGTCCTGTGTGTAGGTATTACCGTCGTTACCCACCATGATACACTTCACATTAGCTGTGCCGTCACCATTATTGGTAACATAAGTGGTTACCTTAGCACCATCCATAGCAGCAAGCCATGAAGTCCAATCACGTTCACCCTCCATCATTGGTGTGCAGGCTGCATAGCCATTACCCCAACCGTAGTTGTCGGCACGCAGCACGGCATACTCAGTAGCACCATCAGCTGAAGCAAGCACTACGAGGAAGTTGTTCCAGTTAGAACCGCCAGCTGTATAGTTGGTAAAGGTAGTGACATAGGTCTCGCCAGCACCAATCTTGACGCTCTCAGAATGGGCACTCCAGAAGGCACCAGAGTTATCGGTAGCACCAACGGACTTGAACATCTTGTCGACCACCTCAAAGTCCATCCTTGCAATGACTGGTGTCGTGCAGTTCTCGCCCAAGTATGTCTTGTTGTAGACAGCTACCAGCGTCTTTGTTCCCAATGCATCCATATCAGGAATTGTCATGAGTTGCAGTTCATCGGCTGTCACGCTCTTTGTCACACCATCGCCGAATGTAACGGTAGCGCTGACGTTGGCAAAGGCATTCTCAAATGTCGTACCCAGCAACACCTTGTGCGGTACACCATTCAGCACCATTGACTCAGGTTCGCTGTCCTTTACGTCAACGTCGCCAAACTCGATATGGCTATTGTCAACAGTGAAAGCAAAATACATATTGTCCTTGTCAACGTCTATACCACTATACTCCTGGGTATAAGTCTTACCATCCGACCCTAACATCGTGGCTTTGATATAGGCTGTACCGTCACCGTAATTGGTAATCAGGACAGTACATTTTGCACGACTCATAGCCTTCAGCCATGTTGCCCAGTCTCTATCGCTTGACTCCATCTTCTTCTGGCAGAAGTTATCACTGTCGGCACCATCTGTGTACTTCGTGTTCCAACACCAGTTGTCAGCACGGAAGACACCATATTCATAATCCTTAGCCTCATTGCGCAGGATAAGAACAAAATTGTTCCAGTTGCTGCCACCACCGAAGTTAGTAAACTTTACCTGATAAGTCTTTCCTGGTTCTGCCTTAACGTCGTCTGTAAATTCAGACCACCAAGCTGTAGAATTGTCAGCATTTCCCAGTTTTGAAGGATTAGGAGTTATATTGACAACCGTCTCCTCCTCTTCTTCGTCTCCCATTTCAGAGAGCCAGTCGGGAGCATTCACCTTATAAAGGTCCCCGCCTTCGCAACTCGTCATTGTCAGCATACCAAGGGATGCCACAAAGAAAGCGGATGCTATTTTATTGAGATATTTCATAGTTTGTATTTCTTTAATGTTTAACACTACTCTACTTGACCACAGGATGTACCGTCCAGCCCTTCTGTGTAAAGTAAACAGAGTTGTCGGTATTTTTATTTGCAGAGTTACCTCTGAGATGAGAGTTGTCAATCAACACATTGTCGTAAATCGGGAAGTACTCATGACCACTCTTATACTTGTCATAGGTACTGCCAACACCAGTCTCACCATAGGTAACAACATCCTTGATATTAGCAGCAAGACGGTAAGCACCGTGTTCCTTCAACTGCTGAAGGCGTCCATTGTCATAGAAGAATCCCCAACGAATCAGGTCAAAGCCACGTCCTGTCTCACAACCGAATTCCTTCGGACGCTCAACGTTGGCAATCTGCTCGAAGAGCTTATCCTTCGTATCGAAATCAGCCTGTTTCAGGTCGTTCAAGTTGGCACGACGACGTACCTGATTAATCCATTCGATAGCCTGAGCAGTAGGTCCGCTAACCTCATTCTCGCATTCTGCAGCACGCAGCAACACATCTGAGTAACGCATCAGACGCAGGTTGATACCACACTTCAGGCCCACAACGATTGAGTTATAAAGACCTGTGCGGAAATTGGTCCACTTAGCAATCGGCAGACCGCCATTCACCTTATTAGTTACGATGGGAGTATCTTCAGACATCTGCTCCGTATAGCACATGTTACCATATTCGAATCCTTCCCACTCGGGCTCGTAGGTACCAATGGTCCAATAGAGGCGTGGATCCAGTGAACCGTTCTTAGTCTTCTCAGCCTTGAAGAGATGATAGAGCCATGGAGCAGCAGAAAGGTCCTGCCAGCTACCTACGTTCTCAGGACCATAGTTGCTCTCGACAGCATGTCCCTGAGAGGCATTTTTACTGATGTTAACAGGTGTCCACTCATCGTCAGAACCCTGTGAGCCATAGTCCAGGAACTGAACCTCGTAAAGGCTCTCGTCATTGTTCTCGTATGCAGAACCCTCACGGAAGTTATCACCATAGTTGGCCATCAGTTTATATGTGCCGTATTTTCCACCAATGATATCCTTCAAAACGGTCAGTGCCTCACTGAACTTGTGGCGCTGCATCAGTGCACGGGCATAGAAGCCAGCAGCAGCACCGTTGGTAGCACGTCCCTTGGCCCATTCGCCACCAGCATCGCGAGAAGGCAGCAAGGTTACAGCCTCAGAGAAGTCTTTCTCCACCTGATCCATAACACGGTCGTACTGGGCCAATCCGTCAGCATCGCCTTCCTGCCAGTTAGAGGCATAAAGACCCTCCAGAGTAGAATAGTCGTTATAACTCAAAATGAGCGCAGGATTCTGATAGTAGTTGGCCAAATTATAATAAGCCAAAGCACGGGTAAAGAGTGCCTGACCCTTGATACGTTTCATCGTCTCAGAGGTATTGTCACCTTTCTCCTCGCACTTGGTAATCACATAATTACTAATGTTAATCACATAGTACCAGTCACGCCAAATCCACTGATCAACGACATCGTCAGTAATAGAGGCATTCAGGTTGTCGGCTCCCAGGTGTCCCCACGATTGAGCCACATTCCACACCTCGTCACCACGACAAGCGTCCAGAGTATAACCTACGCGAGCATACGTTCCCTCCATACGGGTATGATGATAACATGCTATGACAGCTTCTTCCAGATCATCGATGCTACTGCCGAAAGTTCCTGTTGTGGGCTGATTCGGGTTGGAAAGATCCAACTTATCGTTGCACGATGTCAACATGCCCATGCCCAGCAAAAGGGCAAATGAAATTTTATATAGTTTCATAGTCTTCAATACTTTATTTACCTTTTTACTTGTTTAGCCATTAGAACGAGAAGAGCACACCAGCCATGAAGCTGCGGGCGCTGGGATAAGAACACCAGTTAAAGCCCGGGGTGAACGTACCTCCGGCATAGTCGACGTTATAGCCCTTATACTTGGTAAAGGTATAGAGATTCTGCGCCGACACATAAATACGAGCTCCTGTGATGACGCCCTTGAATACCTTGTCGGGAATGTTATAGCCCAGCTCGATATTGGCAATTTTCCAGTAGGCAGCATTCTGAATCTTACGATCGCTGAAATAGTCGTTCCAAGCCTCACCATTAGCTACGATATAAGTACGGGGAACATCTGCGATATAAGTCATACCATCAGCCGACCAAAGGTTGGCACCGCCAATGGCCACATCCTTGTTAGCCCATCCGTAGCAAGAGTTCAGACTGTTGTAGATACCGTCAGACACATGATAGTTCAAAGCACCGAAAGTAGAGATGCTCAGGTCAAAATTCTTGTACTCAAGATGTGCACTGATACCAAAGCTTACCTTAGGCAGACCACTACCTAACACCTTGCGGTCATCGGCATCAATCTTACCATCGTTGTTAAGGTCGGCATAGTAGCAGTCACCCACGTTTGCACCTTGCTGATACGACCAGTTACCAGGTTCAACGATGTTTGCCTCGTATTCGGGATCAGCTGCCTGCTTGGCCGTTTCTATTTCGTTATGTCTTACACGACCTCTTTCGTTCAAGTCGTCGAGATCAGCTTGCGTGCGGATGATACCGATGTAGTCCCAACCATAGAACTGGCCTACCTCGTCGCCAACAAATGTGGCATAGTCGCCTGTCTTGTAGGAATTGCTGCCAAAGCCCAGCGATGTCACCTTGTTCTTCAGGGTGCTCAGGTTAGCACTGATATCATATCTCAGCGGGTGGTCGTGATTACGATAAGTAGCTGAGAATTCGAAACCGCTGTTCTCCATTGAAGCAGCATTCATTGTCACCTTCTCGTTTCTGACACCAGCATTGGCAGGAACAGGCACATTGTAAAGCAGTTCCGTAGACTTATTCTTATACCATTCAGCTGTGAATTCCAAACGATTATTGAACATGGCCAAGTCAATACCGATATTGGTGGTCTTTTTCTTCTCCCAAGCCAGATTACCATTCACGAAGTCCTCGATGGAGGTTCCGTAAACGACGTTATTGCCAAAACTATAGGACATGTAGCCTGCACGGTAGGTAGCCAGATAAGCATAGTCACCAATATTCTCATTACCCAATTCACCATAACTGGCACGAATCTTGAACATGTTGACGATGTCGCGACTGATTGGGAAGAACTTTTCCTTATCGAAACGCCAACCAACAGAAATTGATGGGAAGGTATCCCAACGGATGTCCTTTGTAAGGCGTGAACTGCCATCACGACGCAGGATGAACGACAACAGGTACTTACCATCGTAATCGTAGGTCAGACGTCCGATGAACGACGTTAGCGCATGTTTAACCTCAGTCGATGCAGCGTCTCTGGTCTCTGCATTACCTACCTGCAGATAGTAAGGCTCTGGGAAACTCTTGCCCCAGGCATCCAGCAAATGAGTATTTTCTTCCTCATAAGTAATACCTGCCAGCAAATTGATATGATGGCGTCCGATAGTGCCATCGTAAGTCAGCGTATTCTCAGCCAGAAAGTCAGAATAGGTACGCTTGTTCTCCGTCAGTGTCTCGTTACTCTTGTCCAGATACACACGGTTGCTCTGAATCCAAGCACCAATCCACGTCTTGTCCTGTGCATGAGTCTTGCTGTACGAGAGGTTCAGCTTGTAGTTCAGTTTGTGATTTTTATTCTCCAATCCTACCATCTTCAATAGGTCGAAATCAGCAGAACCCGTAGCTACCACGCGATCTACCAGTGTATTACGTGTCAGTTGGCTATTTACCAGCAAAGGGTTCGAGGCCGAGATATCACCATGAATATCGTTGTAATACACACCATAACCGTATGCATCGTATGCGTAGTTCTTAGCTGCAGGCACCTTATCGTCCAAATACCAAGTAGACTCATCGTAGGCTTTGATGGTGGGCTGCATGAGCAGTGTACCACGCAACACGTTAGTTACGTCGCCATACAGGCCCTGAACGTATTCGTTGGCATTTGAAAGACCCATACCATCCTGACTAGAGTGCGAATAAACAAGACTTGTGCGGAACTTGATGAACTTGGTCTCCATCGTGTTGTTCACGCGAGCCGTAAAGCGCTCGTAGTTAGGTCCTGCACCCTCCAGCGTACCTTTCTGCTGGAAGTAATCCAAACCTATATTATAAGTATTATTAGCACCACCACCGCTCAGATTGATGTTATGGTTCTGACGGGTTCCAGTCTTGAATACCTCTTTGAACCAGTCTGTGTTCGTATTGTCCATAAACTGGTACTTTTTAGTCTCAGTATTCAAACTATAGCCACTGGGAAGAGGCGTATTGGAATTGGCTGCAGCCATGCCCAAGTAGTTACTGTACTGATTGGCATCCATCAGGTCATAAGTACTGCTGGGAATCACGTCGACACCGAAATAGCCTTTGTAGTCCACTTTCATAGGCTGGTCTTTCTTACCGTTCTTGGTAGTGATGATGACCACACCATTAGCAGCACGCGAACCATAGATAGCACCAGCGGAAGCGTCCTTCAGTACCTGAATGGTCTCGATGTCGTTAGGCGAGAAGTCGCGAATGGTGGTACCCATGGGAACACCATCGACGACGTACAGAGGTGCTGTATTACCAAACGAGCCAATACCACGAATACGTACAGCAGGATCAGCACCTGGCTGTCCGTCAGAAGTAATCTGCACACCAGCCACCTTACCTTCGAGCATTGTTGAGATGTTCGAGTTCGACACGCGCTTCATCTCCTCAGCATTGACAATACTGACAGAACCCGTCAGGTCGGCCTTCTTCTGCGTACCATAACCAATGACAACTACCTGATCCAGCACATTGTCATCAGACTCTAACTGAATTTGATTAAGGTTTGCGCGCCCGCGTACGGCAATCTCGCGGTCCTTGTAACCTACATAACTGACGATGAGCGTTGCATTAGCAGGAGCGTTGATTTGGAAATTACCGTCGAAATCGGTCACGCTACCTGACTGCTCACCCTTCACTCTTACCGTTGCTCCAATCAAAGGTTCTCCACCCTGATCGACAACCTGACCCGTAACCTTAATGGCCTGCTGGGTCACTGATGCCATAGCTGGGACAGACAAGAGCGTCAACCCTCCTGTCATTCCAAACATAAGCATCGCAGAGAATAAGATTTGTTTTCTCATTAGATAATTGTTTTAATGTTAGAATTATGTTATTATAAAAGTGTTGACAGATTTTTCGCAGGCAAAGATATGAAATAAGCCCACTTTTGAGGTGGACAAATCAGTATATTAGGTGGACAAAACGAAAGAAAGGCTCATTTTAAACCTTTCTTCTTCGATTTTCATCCTAATAATCGTCCACTATTTATCCTCTTCTACATAAGAACTGGGACTACAGCCATACTGTCGGGTGAAACAACGGGTAAAATACTTCGGGTCGTTGAATCCCACCTTATAGGCTATCTCCGTGATGTTTCTGTTGGCCCAATTGTCAAGCAACAACTTCTTGGCAACACTAAGTCTATAATTGCGGATAAACTGGCTCGTGCTCTGACCTGTTTCATTGTTCAGACGTTTTGACACCAGACTGCGGCTCATGCCCAGCGCCTCTGCAAAATCATCGATACCAAACTCGCTGTTGCCATAGTTCTGCTCCATGATTTCCGTAGCGCGCTCCATGAAACTCTTGTTCTTCACCGTTTGCTGTTTATCAGCCTCAACGGTACGTTTGAAGCTATTCTTCAGATGTTCATGGGCATCCAGTATGTTTTGTATGCGCGATTGCAACTGTTGAGGATCGTCACTCTCTTCCAAAGCCTTGCGGACGGGCTGCATCAGTTTCTCGGCCTCCTGACGACGAAGGGACGCCAAGCGAAGGCGGTAGAACCAGATGAAAAGGACTGACAACGCCATGAGGCATAGTAGCATGAACCACCAGCTCTTCCAGAAATACGGCGTTACTTCCACCTTAATGCTGATAGCCTGTCCTTCCTGTCCTGCCTCCGTAGCCGTTTTCACTTCAAAAACGTAGGTACCAGGCTTCAGACTTGTATATCGCACAGTATGCTCGCCTGGTTTCAGCACTGTCCAATCGTCCTCAAAACCTTTCAAACGACACACATAATGTTGTGTCTGTCTTGCATAGTTCAGTGTCGAGAAACTGAGCGAGAACGACTTGTTGGACTCGTGCAGTCGTATCTTCTCAGCTTGCGATATGTCGGAGTCAAGAATAGAACTGTTGGCAGAAGTAATCTCTTGGTTGTCCACCACCAAATGTGTAAACGACAAGCGTACTGGATTGGTGGCTTCCGTATTCTCACCACGTATGGCCGTCAATCCTCTCATACTACCCAAATAGATGGCACCATCGGGGCCCTTGGTAGCCGAGTTCCAGTAGAAGCGTTGGCACAGCAAACCGTCGCGCTCGCCATAATTAATAAAGGTATGCTGACGGGGATCGTAAACCGACAGTCCGTTATTCGTCGTTATCCATAGACGTCCCTGATTGTCATCCACAAGACCTTTTACAGCATTGTTGGCCAGTCCATCGTCAGTAGTCAGCACCTCGAAACGCTCCTTGCCACCTTTATCCACCACACGACGATACAAACCATAGCCGTCACTTCCCAACCATAGTGTGCCGTCTTTGGTTTCATAGATACAGGTTATCTTGTCTATTACCTTCGACTGAGGTTTGTCCAACTTCTGGCGCAGATGGCGATAGCGGAACTTGCCCTTATCCGCACGACCAGCTCGGAGGTCGATATCGCAAACGCCTGACAGACTGCCCATCCACAAATGACCATTGTGGTCAACACATGCACCGATACAGCCTCTGATGTTGCGATTGTTAGGGAATGGGTCCTCAATGCTGCCCGTCTTCAGGTCGTAAAGGAAGATGCCGTCGTTCGAACCAATCCACAGCGCATCATTGAAACGGTCGTATGCCAGGACACCGACATAAGTGGTCTGACGCTGTATATCGGCAGGCAACACCAGACGCTGGGGCTGAGCGTTACCCTGCAATGATATCGAGTTGATGCCCCCACCCCACGTACCAATCCACAGCCGTCCATGGGCGTCGGGCTGCAACACTGACACGGAGTTATGCGACAACGCAGAGTTGGTAGTCGTCCAATGCACAAATCCAACTGTTAACCGTTCGTCATTCACCATTAACCGACTGAGTCCGCCTTCGACATTACCCACCCACAGCGTACCATCAGGGGAAGCATACATTGCATTTACTGGATTGGACGGCAGCGACATTGGGTTGCCCGCTTGGTGGACATAATTCTGCAATAGCAGGGGCTTGGCCGTCAGTCGGACGATACCTGCCGTCTCAGTACCTATCCACAGTTGTCCGTCATAGTTCAGCAGACAATGGATGAAATCGCTGGGCAGCGGATTGCCTACTGTAGAACTGTTCCAGCAGACGAAGTCAGAATGGGTGGCATCAAATAGGCATATACCCCGCAACGTACCCACCAGCAGGTGACCGTCGGACGTCAGCGCTAGTGCCGTTGCGTGATTATGCGACAGCGACCGTTTGTCAGAAGTATGGCGGTAGGTCTGAAGCGTGCTGTTATAGAGGTCGTACGAAAAGAGCCCCTGATTGGTGGCTATCCACACCAAGCTGCCCTGACGCAGCAAATCAGTAACATAGAGTCCTTTCAGTGTTTGCAGGACTGCATGTATCGGGCTAAACTGCAAGCTATTGTCTTGTAAATGGAGACGCGAGAGACCAAGCATGGTAGACACCCATACATTTCCATTATTCTCAATATCGCAGATGGTAATGTCGGGCGTATTACCTTGATAGCGACAACGACTGATGCTGGTCACATCGCCCGATTCGTTGAATTCATAGCGGTAAATACTGTCACGCGCCACTTGCCACATGGCGCCTTTCGAGTCGCAATACACCTTTACCGAAGCACGCCGCAACAGCGCTCCGATGTCTTGACTCCCGTACTTAGGTACTACACGTTGCATCTTCTTCAGGTCGATAACCACCGTTTCCTCGTCATACGCTATCCACAAACGCTGATGACGGTCCTCCGAAAAACCGAGGCACGATCGACTATCGCCTTGCTGGGGAGCCATAAAAGAGTATCCGTCATAACGCACAGCACCGCCACCATAGCTCGACACCCATACAAAGCCCCGACTGTCAACGAAAATGTCGGTCACGTGGTCGTGAGGCAAACCCACAGTTAAGTCCAAACGCGTCATATTATAGCGTTCCACCAGCATATCTGACTGCGACGAACGCGCAGGCAAAGATATCAACTGCATTAACAATATGATAAGGACTACTCGCATAAACATCGGCAAAGATAGTGTAAAAAGAGCGAAACACCAAAGGAAAAATCGAAAACTTTGTTTTGATACGCCATTAAAAGTATGAGCAAAAAAGAATCCGCCCGACTCCTTGCGGAATCAGGCGGACAAGTATTAAAAGATTTCTAATGCAATTTCTTAGAAGTTGTAGTAGAGACCGAAGGTCAGACCGTTGCTGTTGAAAGCAGAACCATTACCACTCAGATCGATAGTGAAGGTGTTTGTAGCCTTAGCACCGTCTACATCGGGCTTAGAGCTCTCGAAACCAACGAAACCAAGCTTAGCAACGAAGCTCAACTTCTCGTTCAGGTTTACAGCAACACCAGGCTTAACACCAATACCCCAAGCATTAGTCTTTGCACCAGCGTTGTCAAGGTGGCTATACATGATTGTACCATCGAGGAAGAGGTTTACCTTATCGAACTTAGCGAAGGTGTAACGAGCATAGGGAGCGATATCAAAACCCTTTCTCTTGTGTTCATCCTTACCAGACTCAGCATAACCGAATGCGATACCAACAGCCAGGTTCTCGTCGAGGTTATAACCAACTTCAGGGATGATTCCAAATGTTGTAGTGCTCTCGCCGTCATAAGAGACAGACTTGAAACCGATTCCACCACCAATGTAACCCTGAGCGTTCATAGTTGCAGCAACTGCGATAGCTGCAAGTGTCATCATAATCTTTTTCATAATTTTCTTTTTACCTTTAATTGTTAAACTTTGACCGTTGGTCTTGAAAAAACCGCAAGTCGTTACTTAATTCGGGTGCAAAGATAGACAGAAAACTCATACGAACGATAAAATTCTCTATATTTTTAATAATTTTAGCTTAAATTCTTGATATAAATCAATTCAAACGTTAAAACTGGATAATAAACTGGAAGAACTGAACAATTATTCATATTAAAGTATAAAATATGTTTTAAAAAATAATAATGTAAAAAACCGTTTATTTCTTGCATGTTTCAGATAAAATACTTACCTTTGCAATTAAAATAGCAAGAAGAAAGCATCATGAAGGCAACTTTTATAGCGGGTCCGTGCGTGATTGAGTCGGCTGAACTGCTTGATACAGTGGCAGCTAAGCTGGTGGACATCAACAAAAGACTGGGCACTGACATCATATTCAAGGCATCGTTCGACAAGGCCAACCGTACGTCTATTAGTTCGTTTCGCGGTCCTGGTATCGACCACGGGCTGTTAATGTTGAGCGACATCAAGTCGAAATACGGGTTACGTGTATTGACGGACATCCACGAGGCATGGCAGGCTGTGCCCGCAGGCCAAGTGTGCGACATATTACAGATACCAGCTTTTCTGTGCCGTCAGACCGATCTACTGATTGCTGCTGCCAAGACGGGACGCATCGTAAACATCAAGAAAGCCCAGTTCCTTTCTGGCCATGACATGCGTTATCCGTTGGAGAAAGCCCGCGAAGCAGGAGCCAGCGATGTGTGGTTGACAGAGCGTGGCAACATGATGGGTTATAACAATCTGGTGGTTGATTTCCGAAACATTCCAGATATGTTAGAGTTGTGTCCGACAGTGATTATGGACTGTACACATAGTGTGCAACGTCCTGGCGGTGCTGACGGCAAGACGGGAGGCGACCGCCGTTTCGTGCCCCAGATGGCAATGGCAGCCAAGGCATTCGGTGCTACCGGCTGGTTCTTTGAGGTACACCCCACTCCCGACCAAGGTCTGAGCGATGCTGCCAACATGCTGGAGTTGGACAAACTGGAAGGCTTAATCGCAAAGCTAATTGAAAATTGATAATTGATAATTGACAATTGTGACTGTTAGAGACTACGCTATACAATGTATCAAGGACGAGGCACAGGCTGTGCTGGACCTGATACCGAAGATGGACGAAAACTTTGACCGCGCCGTAGAACTGATTATGCAGTGCAAGGGAAAGGTCATTGTGACGGGTGTGGGCAAGAGTGGCCACATCGGTGCGAAGATAGCCGCTACGCTGGCTTCAACAGGCACGCCATCATTCTTTGTTAATCCGCTGGACGTATATCACGGCGATTTAGGCGTGATGGCACAGGGCGACGTCGTGGTAGCGATCTCGAACTCGGGACAGACCGATGAACTGCTGCGATTCATTCCTATGGTGTTACATTTCGGCATCCCCATCATCGCCATGAGCGGCAATCCGCAGTCGCTGTTGGCCAAATACTCTACCTGCCATCTAAACGTGAGCGTAGAGAAAGAGGCATGTCCACTGAATCTGGCACCAACCAGTTCGACAACAGCAACACTCGTGATGGGCGACGCGTTGGCTGTAGCACTGATGGAACGCCGTAACTTCAAGCCACAGGACTTTGCCCAGTTCCACCCAGGTGGTGAATTAGGCAAGCGCCTACTTACTACTGCCCAAGACGTGATGCTGACCGAGCATCTGCCCATGCTGACAGCAGACATGCACTTGGGCGAGGCTATCATCCACGTCAGCAAAGGCAAACTGGGATTAGGCGTCGCCATGAAGGACGGCTGCATCGAGGGTATGATTACTGATGGTGACATCCGACGGGCTATGGAAAAATGGAACGCAGAGTTCTTCGATCGCACGGTAAACGACATCATGACACGCACGCCGAAGACGGTCAGCCCCGACACCAAGATTGCCGATGTACAGAAACTGATGAATAAACATAAAATCCACAACGTGCTGGTTGTTGACAGCGAAAACCATCTGTTGGGAATCGTCGACCGCTACGCATGCGTGCTATAGAAGTGAATAGTGAATAGAGAATAGTGAATAGTTATATATGAACAGAATAAAACGATTACTGATTGTGTTGATGCTGGCAATACCTTTGGCTGTTGCTGGCGTATATCTGTTTAAGACGCTGGATGCTCGCGACGGCCTTACCAGCAGTCAGGTGAACTGCGTGCTGAAGGACTCGCGTGGCTACCTCTGGTTTGGTACCACAGCTGGCCTGTATCGCTATGACGGCTATACGTTCCGTAATTTCCAGTGTAACTCGCAGGACGGTTCGTCGTTGCCCGACAGCTACATCATTAGTATGCAGGAAACGCTGGAGGGTACGTTATGGATTGAAACTTCGGCAGGTTTCTGCGTCTACCATCCACAGACGGAGAACTTTGAGCGCGACATGAAGCAAGTATATACCCGCATGGGCATAGAAGGTCAGCCCAACGTGGTTTATGTGGACCGTCACAAGAACTTCTGGGCGTCAATTCCCAACAAGGGTGTAGTAGCATATAACCAGCAGCAACAAACCAGTTATGAGTTTGGTTACACCAATGACGCCGTGGGTATTCCTCAGGGTAACATCGTTTCAATCAGCGAGTGTCGTGACGGTGCCCTCCTGGTATATGAAGACGGACGACTGGTGTGCTGCGATATCATGCACCAGCAGCATACCGTTTGGCAAACTGACTACATTGCAGAAAACGGTTTGCGACGTAGCAAGTCGCTGCGTGCCTTTGCCGACCAGATGGACAATATATGGCTCTACGGGCAGGGAACGCTGATGATGTATAACAAGAACACCAACCAGTGGGACACCAGCGTTGGCAATCAGCTGGGACTGACGGGTATCAGTGTGGACCATATCGTCAATGGTATGGCTGGCGACCGCAGCGGCAACATTTGGATTGGTACCGACCGTACAGGATTGTTACGCATGAATGTCAATACCCATGAGGTTGAACACGTGGCTCCTCGTAGCTTCAACGACCAGCAAAGCATTATCCAAGAAGTGATAGGCGTACAGAGTCTCTATGTGGACGATACTGACTTGCTTTGGGTGGGAACCGAAAAATCGGGTGTGGCCTATTATGGTGCAAATATCTATAAGTTCGAAGCCGACATGATAGGCGATATTACCGCTATTGCGGAAGATCAGGATGGCAAGCTATGGTATGGTACGAGCGACAGAGGTATCATCAACTATGAAGGACAGTTGGCCAGCCGTAAGGTGACTTGCATGGCGACTACCTCAGACGGAAGCTTGTGGGTTGGTTCGAAGCAAAACGGTCTGACACGAATCAAGAACGGTGCCACCTCCTTCTTCTCGGCTGCGCGCGACAGTATGAAGACACTGATTGACGATCACATCAATGCCCTTTGTACCGATAAGACGGGTAATCTGTGGATAGCGACAAACGGAGGTTTGCAGGTATATAGTCCGAAGATGAACACTTTCAGCAGCTATACGCGTGAAAACGGTATGCTGAACACCAACAACATCACGTCGCTCTACTACGGTACCGACAACAACCTGCTGATTGGTACTGCCGAGGGTATGGTGATTCTGAACCTTTCGACACGCAAGAAGACCGTGCTGACAGGTAATACCACCAATCTGCACTCGTTTACCAACAACTATATCACACAGGTTCACGAAGACACGCGAGGCCTAATATGGATAGGTACGCGCGAGGGCATCAACATTCTGAACCCAGAATCTGATGAACTCTATTATGTGACGGAGAGTGACGGACTCTGCAACAACTCCATTTGTGGTATAGCCGAGGACAAGAGCGGAAGTATCTGGGTAACCACCAGTAACGGTATTAGCCGTATCGTTGTTCAGCGTAACCATGAGGACGGAACCTTTGCCTTTGGACTCTACAACTACAGCATTAACGATGGTCTGCAGAGCAATGAGTTCAATATGGGTTCTATCCTATCAACGAGTACTGAGGGTAAAGTTTACTTTGGCGGACTCTACGGTATCAACTGGGTACGCGAAGCCGCCAAGGACGATCAGGAAACGCTGCCTCGTGTCATGCTGACCCAGCTGTTTATTGGCGAAGAGGAAATCTTGACGGGACATGCCTACGATGATCGCGTCATTCTGACCTCTGCACTCAACGAGAGTAGTAAGATTGAGCTGAAGAACAGCCAAAACACTTTTACCATTAAGTTTGCTGCAGGTAACTATAACAAGGGTGAGCGTCTGCAGTTTATGTACTGGATGGAAGGTCGCGACAACGACTGGCGTAATGGTGATGCTATGCTTCATGGTGTGAAGTTCCAGGATCTGAGCAGTGGTGACTATACGCTACACGTCAAGGCCGTCAGTGCAGATGGTGCTGTCAGCAATCAGGAACGCAAACTCGAAATCGTCATCGACCGTCCTTGGTGGCTGTCGTGGTGGATGCTCACACTATATGTCATCATAGCTATCATAGCCCTTATCATCTGGCGCTATGGTATTGGCAAGGTAAAACATATCTGGATGAGCAAGCGTGCTGTCATTGATGAGTTGAAACGCCAGCGCGAGGAAATCAAGCTGGCCAGCGATGAACTGCGCCAGCCCATGGCCCGTATGACGACAATCATTGGCGGTATGGCTGAAAGGGAGCAGACGCTGGAGGGACGCGAACAGCTGAACTCGCTGCATTTCCAATTGTTACAGGTCATCACACGTATCTCTGAGATGCAATCGACGCTGGAGAATCCTGAAAAGAAGGCTACCTCTTCAGCTAAAGACCGTCTTGAACTGAACGACAAGGGACAGGTCGCATTGGCCTACGACATCAGCAGTGAGTTGGCCATTGACGTCAAGCCTATAAGGGTTGACTCGCAGGCTAAGAAGTTTGCCGTTGTACTGATTGACGATAACCGCGAGTTCTTGAACTTCATGAATGCCCATTTGCGCGACGTTTACAATTTCCACACCTACGAAACGATTAAGGAGGCCCTGCCTGATATCGAGACGCTGAATGCAGACCTCGTCATCTGTAAGCAGAACTTGAAACCAATGACCGGTAGCGAACTCTGCACGCAGTTCAAGATGGATAACCGTCGCGGCAAGACTAAGTTCGTGCTGATGACTGATGGTGTGCTGACGCCACAGGATATGGCCGACCAGAACATTACGCTGGCTGCCGATGACTATCTGGCTAAGCCGTTCAATGTTCAGGAAGCCGTCATGCGCTTCAACAAACTGATGGGTCTTGGACCTATCGAGATGAATCAGGATGTCATCGAGGGTAGTGAGACACGTATGATTGAAGGCCGTAACGCCAGTATGACCACTGCCACAATGGTTTATGAAGACCTGGACGAGCTGAAAGCGCAGGCTCAGAGCGAGGCTGGCGATGGAGGACAACAAGACACGACTGAGCAGCAGCCCATCGAGAATGCGCCTGCCGCCCAGAATAAAGGCGCTTTGGTGCACGAGCAATATTATGGCGGTAATACCATTGGCGACTACTCCATGAGTGAATCAATGGACCAGCAGCTGATGCGCAATGTAGAGCAGTTCGTGCTGCAAAACATGAGTCGCGGACAAATCAGCCTTGAAGAGATGGCCACTGCCATGGGAATGGGTCGTGTACCGTTCTTCCACAAGATACGTTCCATCACCACAAAGACGCCTGCCGAGGTGGTACGCGATATCCGTCTGAAGCACGCCTGCACGCTGCTTGTCAGCACGAATGTCAACATGAGTGAGCTGGCTCTTAATGTAGGTTTCAAGACGGCAGAGAACTTTGTCAACATCTTTAAGGAGAAGTTTGGTATGACTCCATTGGAGTATCGCTTGAAGAATAAAAGGTAAAAAAGGGGGGAAATAGTAAAAAGGTAGAAGATAAGACTGAACAAAAAAAAGAAATGACAACATATAAATATATAATAAGGTACGTATATTTTTTATTTTTTCACCTCTTTGCCTTTTTACCCTTTTCAGCGAGTGCTCAAACAAGCGACTCACTGATAGTACAGACGCTGCGTGAGAGCAATATCCGTTTCTCACACGACAACAGTGTGACGCTGTTGCTGTCGGGTCAGCAGAAGTTCGACGATATGTTTCAAGCTATCCGTCAGGCCAAGAGCAGCATCCATCTTGAGTACTTCAATTTCCGTAACGACTCCATCGCGATGTTGCTGTTCGACCTGCTGAAGGAGAAAAGCAGGGAAGGTGTCGAGGTACGTGCTATGTTCGACGGCTTTGGCAACGACTCCAACAACCAACCTCTAAAGAAGTATCATCTGAAGCCTCTGCGCGAGGAGGGTATTGACATTGTGGAGTACTCCCCTATCCGATTCCCTTGGGTCAACCATATCTATGGACGCGACCACCGCAAGATAGTGGTCATCGACGGACGTATCGCTTATACAGGTGGCATGAATGTAGCCGACTATTATATAAAAGGTACGGAACAGGTGGGCGAATGGCGCGATATGCATTGTCGTATTGAGGGCGATGCCGTCAACGACCTACAGAGCATCTTTCTCCGTATCTGGAATCGCGCAACCAAGCAACAGGTCAGCGGTGCAAAATACTTCCGTGGCGGCACACTCACCAAGTTTACGGCACTAAAGCCTGACACCACTGCCACCAAAGGACGCAAGATGGTAGGCATCATCAATCGCGAACCTGGCATCACGCCCAAAATCATGCGTACGTTCTACATCAACGCCATCAATCAGGCGCAGGACAGCATTCATATCATCAACCCCTACTTCACGCTCATTCCGACTGTGACGCGCGCGCTGACTCGTGCCATTCGTCGTGGCGTAAAGGTAGAGATTATGCTGTCGTCGAAGAGCGACATTCCCCTGACGCCTGACTGCGCACTCTATCAAGCGCGCAAACTGCAGAAGCGTGGCGCTATCGTCTGGCTCTACAAGCCTGGCTTCCACCACTCTAAAATCATGATGGTTGACGGACGCTACTGCACCGTTGGCAGTACCAATCTCGATGCACGCAGTCTGAAGTGTGATTTTGAGGAGAATGCAGTGATTGTTGACAAGAACACGACGCAGGAACTCGACGATATGTTCTGGCGCGACAAGCAACAGTCGTTCCAGCTAACAGATGAAACATGGGATGAGTTCCGTACAGGATGGCAGAAGTTCCGTGGTTGGTTTGCCCATTTGCTACAACCGTTCCTGTAACCTCTCAATTCCTCATTTTCTCAATTCCTCATTTTCTCATTTCCTCAATTCCTCATTTTCTCAATTTCTCATTTTCTAAAATGGCAGGTCGTTAGCTCTCTCTTCCGCTCTACGGGCAGAGTCGTGTTGCATGACCATTGCCTGCATCAGTCGGATGTCCGTATCGCTAATGCCGCGCTGGTTCAACCATTCTCTATTGTTGAATGCCTCATAGTAGTCGCCACCCAATATAAAGTACTGGTCAAAACAGGCGTCAGCCTCTTTTATGCGACCCATCAGCCACTGACAGTAGCCCTTATTCAGATAGTCCTCGTTCGTAGCACTATCATGACTCGTCAACTGCTGATACAGTTTGTCTGCCTGTTCCAGTTTACCGTCGCATGTCAATGCCCACGCCAGCACCCTTTGGATGTTCACGTCCTCGTCGTGCTCATAGTTCAACTGGTACAGCAACTTCAGGGCATCCTCATATTCATCCATATTCACCAGACAGACGGCCTTGTTCAGCATATAGCTCACCTTGTTAGGATGCAGCAACAACAGACGTTCGTAGTCGTCATTGGCAGCTTCATACATTCCCTCACTGAAATAGAAACGCGCTCTGGCCGATAGCGCCCGTTCATTGTCTGGATCTAACTTCAGAGCGTCCGAATAGTCTTCCTTCCACAAGTAATACTGAACGTCGCGCATCGACTCAGGAAAGGAGTCCAGCAATATTTCTGCCTCATAGTTGTACAA
>Ga0265301_10002325_pt1 | contig 22240 bp, 19 predicted proteins | sample AusTroGonzalo_MG_2_FD_193488 | JGI IMG/M metagenome (GOLD analysis project Ga0265301, IMG submission 193488) | Bovine rumen microbial communities from tropical cattle in Woodstock, Queensland, Australia - Gonzalo_04 | ecosystem: Host-associated > Mammals > Digestive system > Stomach > Rumen ... | reverse complement strand
GCGGCGTTGGCAGCCCGCTCGATAATCTGCAGTCGTCCCGTATGTTTTCCAAAGTGAAACTCTTTGGTGGTCAGTCGGGTAGGGGTAGCAACGGCAATCCAGACGGTGCCGACGGGTTTCTCTGCTGTGCCGCCGTCGGGACCCGCAATGCCTGAGGTGGCCACAGCATAGTCCACATCGAGCAAATCCATGACGTTGAGGGCCATGTCGCTGACCACGGGTTCGCTTACTGCGCCGCGCTTCTTGAGGTTGTCCTCGCGTACGTTGAGGATATCGCGCTTCACTTGGTTGCTGTAGGAGACCACGCTCCCTTGGAAGTATTCGGAACTGCCTGGTACAGAGGTAAGTAAGTGCGCGATATAGCCGCCCGTACAGCTTTCAGCCGTGGCGATGCGACGACCGCTGCCGCGCAACAACTTACCAATCACTGCCTGCATTGGAATGTCTTCGTCTGCGAAAGCTAAGGTGCCCACTTCCGCTTTCAGCTTCTCAAATTGCTCATCCAGTGTTTTTTGCAAGCTCTCTTTGTTATCGCCTGTAGCGGTCAAGCGCAAACGAATGATGCCGGGTTTCGGCAGGTAGGCCAACTTGAAGTTCTCGGGCATCTGCGCTTCGAAGTCGGTGAGCTGGTCGGAGAGGTTGCTCTCGCTGATGCCCGTGCATTGCAGCACTTTGTAGAGCACCGCATGTTCGTGGTGGAAGATCTCCTGTAATCTCGGCAGAACTTCCTCACAGATAAGCTTTTCCATCTCGAATGGCACACCCGGAAGAGCGACGAGGATTTTGCCGTCTTGTTCCAGCCAGAGTCCAGGGGCGGTGCCTAATGTGTTCTTCAGAATAGTGCAGCCTTCCGGCACATCGGCTTGGTGGCGGTTGGTTTCTGTGAGTTCCATGCCGCGGGCCGCGAACATTTCGCGCACCCATTCCAAGGTGGGCTCGTCCATCACCAATTCGCGGTGGAAATACTCGCAGATCACCTTTTTGGAGATGTCGTCGCGGGTGGGTCCGAGTCCGCCCGTGACAATCAGCAAGTTCGTTTTGGCAAAGCCCGCCTCGATGGCGTTGCGGATGGCCACTTCGTCGTCGCCGATGGTCACGCATTCGGTCATGTCGATGCCCGCCAATGCCATCTGCTGCCCGATGAAGGCGGCGTTGGTGTTGATTACTTGTCCTAAGAGGAGTTCGTCTCCGATGTTGATGAGAATCATGGGATAAAGGTTAAGGGTTAAAAGGTTAGAAGGTTAGGGGTTAATTGGTTAGTCGTTTATGATTTCCCAATAGCCGTTTCGTTTACCGTTTTTACGAGAAATGATGCCTTGTTCGACAAGTCTGACCGTTATAGATTTGATTGTTCGTTCAGATTTTCCTATAATGGCTGCCATTTCTTTTTGCGTGATATTGGGTTGTTTAAGGATGCATTGCAAAACAGCCACTTCTTCCAAAGTGCAATTTTTGCACTTTGAAGGCAAAATAATATCGTTGTTTGCACTTTGAAAAGTTTGTTTTGCACTTTGGATTTCGGGATTTGCACTTTGAACGTTTTGCCAATCAAGATGCATCTCTCTGTTTAATAGCTGATTATTCTCACCAAGCAATAGATTGCGGAAAAAGCGTTCCAAAAATTCAGTGGTGGCTCGAATTCCTTTTTGAAGATTGTTATAGTTAGCCCGCACTAAAGCATTGCGGAAATACCAAGAATGGAGCGCAAACGGGTCGTTGGTCACAGACTTAAATCCCAGTGAATGCAAATACTTTATCATGAAAACAGCTGTCGTACGCGTATTTCCTTCGCAAAACGGATGAATCTGCCAAATATTAGCACAAAAACGGGTAAGATGCTTAATGGAATCTAATTTACTGATATCGCTGTAGTTGTATTCTCTTTCTTGTGAAAAATCATATTCCAAAGAGTCGTGAATCATATCCGCACTGGTATAAAGAACAGTATCACCTTTCAACACCCACTCATGTTTGATGATGTTGTAGTTACGAACCACACCAGCATATTTATTTAAGCCAGTAAACAGCCGGCGATGGATAGAATACAACTGCGTTGGGGAGAAATTGAATGATTTTTCTGCCAGCAATTCCGAAATGCGAGTAGAAACTCTATCAGCCTCTTCTGTGCGATCCGATTCTAACGATTGGCGACCCGAAAGAGATTTATAATAACTATCGACAAGTTTTTTTGCCTCAACAGCAGTAATTTCCCCTTCAATATGTCTTTGTGCCGTTTGCTTGAGGTATTCCGAAGTGTGCAAACCATCCACGGCCTGCAAGCCGATGGCCACCTGCCAGTTTTCGGCGCGTTGCCGCTGGTCGGGCTCGCCCTGCAGGATGTATTCCTCAAAATCGGGAAGTTGCGGGAGTATGGGTTCTTCGATCGTCATACCTATTGCCTATTGCCTATTGCCAGTTGCCTAACTACTTGAGTGACAAGTTTTCGTGTCCTTTTTTTCTGCTTTATATTTTCTGCAAAGATACAACTTTTTCGTAACCAAAACAATGTATTTTTGCCCTTGGTTTCGTGTAGAAGAGAGTCGCATATCTCCGATATGCCGGCCCCGTCGCGTCCGTCTGTCACCACACTATGCACTACCGCGCTGGTGTGGTGTTAATTGCACTCCGTGCGTGTTGTCCCTCCGGGACTGCTTCAGGAAGCTGTTTTATATTACTACCCCGCCCTTCGGGCACCCCTTCTTAAAGAAGGGGAATTGGGGTCGCCCGTTACTGCTAACTGCTAACTACTAACTCTTCACCTCACTCACTCCTCTCTCGAAATTGATTTTCACGAGGTACGTGCCCGTGGGGTACGGGGAGAGACGACGAGGGCGCCGGTTGTAGAGATGATGTGCACAGAGCCCGCTGAAAAAGTCCCCTTTCCCAACATTGGCTCACCAATAGACGCAGTATGCTTCGCCGAAGGGCGCGTGCTGGAAGCACGCCACTATTTGCAAGTCAAGAAGCCTCAGGTGTTGATGAGGGCGATGTAGGCGTTGATGGTGCCAACATTTTGAGAATTTTGCGGTAACGAAATAAGCGGCACCAAAATCATGCCGGTTAAAGTGAAGTCCTCTTCTTACAAGACACACGTTTCGTTGGATGCTTTTTGCAAAAAGTACTCGTCGCGTATCACCAACGAACGTTATCTCATCTACACAAAAGACTACGCCCGCGAGGAATCCGTGAAATACCTTCCCGTTTATCTGGCTTATTTTATATGATGTCATAGCCTGTAGAGAAGTACCGGCGAGAAACACAATTACGAGGTTGATTTCCTCCTGTCGCGCGGCATATATTCTTCATTGTTTCACAAACGCCTTCGTGATGACCCCCTCTTCCGTTGTCACCCGCACGTAATACATGCCGGTGGACAACCCCGAAATGTCAATACGGGTTGTAGGGCTGTCGCAATGCAGCAGCCCTACGATGGTCTTCCCGTACACATCGCACACCTGAATCTCGCCACTAAATTCATTATTATTCACCAAATATTTTACAAAAACCACATTTTTTGCGGGATTAGGATATACGATGACGAATCGGTCATAGTCGCGAAGCCCTGTGGTCGTGGAGGCTGTCACAACGGGCGTCCAGTCACTGCTTTGGACATCGCAGACCGATTGTACTTGAATCTGATATTCGGTGTTGGGTTGAAGGTCGGTGATGAGATAGGAGGTGGCGTAGGAGACATCGGAACTTATCGTGCCGTTGCCGGCCCGGTAGAGGATGTTCCACTTCTCCGCGTCGCCGTTCTCGCTCCACGAGATGGCGAGCGTGCTGTTAGACGAATCCGTTACATGCAGGTTGGTGGGCGCGGGACAAGGCTGCAACTCTTCCTCCAACGTGGTGAACGCGATGTCGTCGCCATAGGTGGTGCCCGACAGGGTGGTCGCGAAGGCGCGATAGACGTATTCCGTGTTCAGGGAGAGACCGCTGAGCAGGTGCGACATGCTGTCTCCTGTGGTTGTCACCGCCGTGAAGTTGCTGGCAAACCGTGGTTTCCACTCGAAGCCGCGGTTGAGGATGGGCAAATCGCCACAGTCCTCGATATGGCCGTGCAGCACCGCTTCCGTCTGCGTGATGTTACTCGCGCTGTCCGTGACGACCGTCGGGGAGACGAACGGACAACTCGCTGTGAACGTCGTCAGCGTGGAGTCGTGGTTGGTCATTCCTATAACCGAATAGACCTGGTTCCCGTCAGGATCGAGCACGGTCACTCCATTTTCCATCCACCAGATGCCCCATGTCCATTGCAACGTGATGTCTTCGCCGTGACACAGATCCACTAGCACCGTGTCGTAGGTGGGCGTGTTTTGCAAATAATGGTTGGTGGCGACCAAGGGGGCGATGTCCACCCCCTGTTGCATCACATGCACCGCTGCGTTGCCGTTCCACCCGTCACCGCTATTGTCATACAGGATGAAAGTGTAGGGACAGAAATAGTCGCAGGGCGTGGTGGTGAAGGCGGCACTTTGCGGAATGGATTGGCTGTTGCCGCAGTCGGTTTTCACACGGACGTCATAATTTGTGGAGGGATTGAGGCCCGACAGCGTGAGGGACGGGGTACCGGACACCAGAATTTGGTTCCACGTCAGGGCAGGGCTCTCCTTGTACTCTACAACCCAGTCGGTTTCGCCGCCACTGCTCGGAGTCCACAAAATGTCGGCCGTGGTGGAGAGCACATTCGAGACGGTCAGGGAGCTCACGGGCGCGCACGAGTTGTCCCGCACCGAAACGTTGGTGATGATCGCGCCGGGCTGGCCGCCCTCCGAATAGTCGTTTTTCCAAAGGAAGACCACCTTGGCACGGGGGTAAATCAGGTTGTTGGCGATCGGATTGGGCATCACGGCCGTGACATGCACCAAACCGGTCCCGACGGTACTGGTGAAGATGTAAGGAGACGAGTACGACTGATCGGTGGTGAAACTGTAATAGGGGGAGAAATTGTAAGCGTTGATGGAGTATTCCCGTTTTGCATAATTCGGATTGTAACTATCGGCTGTGGACGTGGCAGGATATTCAACGTATTCCGGTGCCACAAACAACTTGATGAAATCATAACGCTCCTCTCCTCCGATGCGCACGTCGAATTCCACGGTGATGGAATCAATGCCAGCCACTTCGAAGAGTTTTTCCGCCGTCACCACGGAGGTGTTCGTGATACTGTATCCCGGGGTGCTGCCGTTATTCGTTACAAACAGGGCGTACACATTGTCGGAAGCGTTGTACGTGCCCATCGTCCAATAGTTTGCACAGTCGCCGTTATGGAGCAGCCAGCCGCGGTCGGAAGTGGGCGCAAAGTCCGTGAAATAAGGCAAAGTGGCAACAGACAGCGGCGTGGAGAGCTGAACCGCCATCCAGTTCGGCTCGTTGCAGTCGCCCGAAGCCTCCACGATGTAGGTGTGCGAATCTTGTAACCCATTGATAATGTAGGAAGTATCCGGAGTGGCGAAGTATGTCCATGTTGTGTCCGAAATATCCCGGTAGCGGATCAGATACCCGTTCTCGTGGTTGCCGACCCAGGAAATCGCCGCAGCATTGGCGGTCACATCCACCACTGTCACACTGACTATCGGCAGACACGACGGGCCGTTATAGACTGTCACGTCATCCAAAGATACATTGCCATTATTCACAGGATAAAAGGCAATCTGGATAATGTTGGAAGAAGGCAACGATAAGGAATCGATGGCGTTTCCATAGTAAGTGGCTAACTCCTGCCACGGGCTCAAAGCACTTGCCCGGGCAGCCACCCGGACACCACCCTGTTCATGCTTGAATTTAAGGTAAGGGTTGGACACGGCGGAAATATCCATCGTCGGGGTTAGCGCCGGACACTCCTCTCCCCAATCATTATTTCCATGCATGAAATGGGTCAGAGACTGAGCATACCATGCCTTAGACCAGGAATGCAACGGGTTGAGGCTGAGGTTCCAGCACTCCGGTGCCAGACCTACATAATCGAAATTTTCGACGTAAGGGGTGCTGTCCGTGACCACGATGCCGCAGTGCGTGTTGAACGAGACATAGCGCCAATTGCCCACACCCAGCGTGTTTCCGCAATCCACGCGGACTCGCACATCGTAAGCTGTGTCGTTCAGCAGATTGTGCAGGATTAAGTAATTGGAATCCAACAGGATAGTGGTGACGCCTGGGTCAGCCCAATCCATGGAGTGCAGTTTGTATTGAAGCTCGATGGTCGGGGCGTATGCCGGCGCTTCCCAACTCACCAAAGCGGTTTGTCCAGCGATATCATACACATTGAGCTGGGAAACCACATCGCAGTCGTTCTGCCACACATGCACGTTGGTGATGATGGCGGCCGGTTGCACATTGCTGTAGTAACTGTGGTCGTTGTGCCACACGAACACCAGCTTCGACTCGCCGTTCGGAGTCGGGTTCGGCATCTCCACGCTGATATGCAGCACGTTATCTTGCGTCAGATTCAGCTTGTAACGGTAATTTGTATCGCCCGTTTGGCTCAAATAATCTTGGAAATTCACCGCGTACGTCGAAGTGGTGGCCTCCGCATACGCAACGTTGTTTTCGGAAGAAGGATATTCCTCTGAAGAGGGCGCAAAAAAGACTTTCAGGTAATCCTTCGGAGTATAATTCTGGATATCGCCGCCGCAAAGAACGTCGAACTCAATGTTCACCGTGGATATGTCGCTCATATTGAACTTCTTGAACGCTGTGATAGTGGTATAGAAGTTGTCCTGTCCATAGCCCGCCACGGTATCATTGAAGGTCACAAACAGCGCATTGGGTATTTGTGGGTAGTTGCCAGGGTTACCTATCTTCCAATGGTTGAGACAGGTGCCGTTGTCGAATTGCCACCCTCGGTCGGCGGTTTCGGAAAAGTCGGTGGAGTAGGGCAGATTGACCGCATCCGTGGGAGAGGTGAAGGTGCAGGATGACCATGTCTCTTGGTCACAATAGGGCGAGACCTGCACCTCGTAATCCGTGAGAGGGGCAAAGGGCTCAATAAAGGACATGCCGTCCAAATCGCTGGCATATAGCCAGTTGGTGTCAGGTAGGGCACGGTAGCGCACCACATAAGGTGTGTCGGCGGCTGCAATCCAGTGGATGAAGGCGGTGTCGGCATTGAAGCCGGACAACGCCAAGTCGGAGGCGGGGGGACATTCCGGGCCGTCATAGACGTAGATGTCGTCCAAATGGATAGCGGTCTGTTGGGAGTTTTCGTGCAGTATGGAGAAGAAACCGAGTTGCAGTGTGGCGGAATGCGAAGGAATGGCTAACGAGTCGGTTTTCCAATTCAATGATCCCGTCGGCGTGATATAAGTTCCCAAGTAGTGCCACTCATTTTCTTCATAATCACGATAATACAAAGCCAAATCCTTATGCGTCCCGTTGTATTCACTCTGAATCCGGGAGAATTTCAGATAAGGATTGTCCAATGCGGAGACATCGATAACCGGCGAAATGGCCCGCGCCGTGTCGATGTAGCCGTAGTTCGTGCTGACGGTGGGAGACACGTAATTCGAGGTGTAGATGTGGTCTGTCCCCTTCGTGAACGACAGATCGAGTGTCCAGCAGTGCTGGCACGTGGCAAAGTGCTCCTCAAACGGGGCGACGTAGGTGCCGCAGCCTGTGGTGAACGAGCAGGAGACCCATTTTGTCGTGTCGCATGTGGGCGTGACTTGCACTTCATAATCGGAGAGGATTTCGATCGGGGTGATAAGGGCAGTTCCATTCGTATCGTTTGTGTAAATCCAGTCCGTGTCGGGAAGAATCCTGTACCGCACTTGATAGTCCACCGTGTCGCAGTTGATCCAGTGGATGAAAGCGGTATCTGCGTTGATTTCAGACAAGGTCAGGTCAGTGGCTGGCGGACAGTCCGTGCCGTCATAGACGTAGATGTCGTCCAACGAAATACGGGGAAACTGCTGGTTTTCATGCGCTATGGAGAAAAATCCGAGCTGCAGCGTGGCCGATTGCGAAGGAATCGCCAGCGAGTCGGTTTTCCATTCGGTGGAACTTGTCGTCGAGATGAATGTTCCTAAATCATGCCACTCATCTTCCTCATATTCACGATAATACAGAGCCAGATCCTTATGCACTCCGCTCGCGTCGTTCTGAATGCGGGAGAATTTCAGATAAGGATGGCTTAGTCCAGAGACATCAATCACAGGAGACACTGCCCGCACCGTGTCGAAATATCCATTGCTTGTGCCAGATGCGTAAGAAATGTAATTTGTGGTGTAAATGCAGCCTGTTGTATAAGAGAAGGCGGAGTCGAGGGTCCAGCAGTGCTGGCTCGAACCGAAATGCTCCTCGAACGGGGCCACATAAGGAATGCAGCCGGAGTTAAATGTGCAGGATGCCCATTGCATCGTGTCGCAGGCAGGCGAGACCTGCACTTCATAGGTGGTGAGGGGTGTAATCGGAGTGATATAGGCCAGTCCATTCAAACCGTCCGTATAAATCCAATTCGTGTCAGAAAAAGCTCTGTAACGCACTTGATAGTTTGTAGAGTCACTGTTAATCCAGTGAATGACAGCCGTGTCCGCATTGAATCCGAAAAGCAACAAATCGGTAACCGGCGGACAGTCCGTTCCATCATAGACATAGATGTCATCCAACGAGATTCGGGCAGACGCTGAGCTACCATGGTTGATGGAGAAGAAACCAAGCTGCAACGCGGTGGAGTGAGAGGGGATCGCCAAAGAGTCGGTTTTCCATTCGTATGAGCTTGTCGGCGTAATAAAAGTTCCCAAACAATGCCACTCATCTTCCTCATATTCACGATAATAGAGTTCCAAATCCTTGTGTATTCCATCATACTCGCTCTGAATACGGGAGAATTTCAGATATGGATTGTTGAGTTCTGAAACATCCATCGCCGGCGAGACCGCCATAGAAGTATCTACATTCCCAATGGACGACACGAAATTTGTTGTGTAAATGTAACCGGATGTCAATGTGAAGGACGGATCAAGTGTCCAACAATGCTGGCTCGAACCGAAATGTTCCTCATACGGTGCCAGATACGTGCCGCAGCCCGTGGTGAATATCGTACCTTCGGACAAGGCGGAAGTGTCACCGTTGCAAATCATGGCCATCCATGCGATGTATTCTGTTTGGGGAAGCAACCCTGATATGACGTGCTGCTCCCCGACAACCATCTCATACACATTGTTTTCTGGCATTCCAGATGAGAGATTATAGATGATCAGGAAGGTGTCTGATCTCATAATAGCAACTATAACGGTGTCGTTAACAAAGAGAGTGTCGCTGACAATGACGGTATCGGCGACGATAACCGTATCAGCGACGAAGAGAGTGTCTGTCACAAAAACGGTATCGAAGTCTGAGTCTAACCAGTCGAAAACGGCATCGGTACCGATGGTGTACACGGTGAACTGCGGAGCCTCACAAGGGGTATCCTCATTATTCTGCAGACTGTCGGTTTGCGCCTGCGCCCATCCGCAGAGCAGCAACATAGCGATGATGGTGTAAAGTTTCTTTTTCATATCTTTGATGTTTTATATTTCGTCGATGTTCTTCCACATGATGGCGTCGTATTGCGCATCGCTGACGTGGTGGAAGATGCAGATGGTGCGTTCGAAGCGATGGTAGATGAAGACCGTCTGCAGCGGAGTAGGTTTGCCGCCGATGTCAAGGGTGTCGTACAGGACGTATGATTCGAAGCCGCCGGGTTCGAAATACACGTCGCGGTACTCTTCGGGTATTTGCGTCATGATATACTCGGTGGTGAGCAGGCCCAGTTCGGCGCATGTCTGCTCCCACACCGCCGAGTCGGTAATCTCAAGGACGGTCACGTCGAGCAGCAGGGTGTCGTTGATGCGGTAATCCTTGACGAAAGCGGCGTTGATACCGTCGGCGCCGGCATAGCGGGTGTAGTACTCGCTCACCTCGTGCGAGGGGAAAAACCAGTACCACCGTTTCCACATCGTGAGGACGGCCAATTCAATGAGCAGGCCGATGCCCACCCAAAGCCAGAAGCGTCGTATGTTCCTCGAACGGCTCATATATGTTTCACAAACAGGTCTATGGTATCACAAGTGCGTTCTTTACTGATGCCGCAGGTGTCAATCATAGTGTATCGCGGCGGCAGGGCGTAGGCGGTGTCAACACCGAGGGCGAAGAGTGCCAAGAAGCAGGCCGCCATGGAGACACGTACAAATGCATCGTGCCGCCGCCGCCACCGGCACCATTGCTTCAGGTCTGCGTTATGCTCCGCCGCAAGGGCACGGATATGGGCGATATCTTCGGCGTTTGGTATTCTATAATATTCTTGTCTATTCATTGTCGTTTTTCTTTTTTATTTTTTTGATTAATCGTTGTCGCTTTTTCTTGGCCGCCTCGATGCTTATCCCCAGTTCCTCGGCAATCTCTTTTTGTCCGTAGCCCTCCATCATCAGGGTGAGCAGGCGGCGTTCTTCGGGCGAAAGGTCGGCGGCATAATCCTCTATCAGTTCCTTGCGGCCGGCATCGTCGGGCGCCGGGAGGGAGTCAGCCAGATGCTCGTCGATGGGGAGCCAGTCGGGAGGCGCACTTCGTCGTCGGTGCGAGAAGACGCTACGGCATTGCAGCACCACCCAGGCTGTCTGCTGAAGGAGGTGGGCATTGGGACGCATGGAAGGAAGGTGGCACCAGATGGAGACATAGCAATCCTGCACCAGCTCGTCGCACTGGTTCTCGCTCCCCGAAGAATGCCGCCAGCAGAGTTTGCGTATCAACTTGCGATAGCGATTTATCAGGTCGTCAAACTGCTCATATTTCGTCCCTTCATTTATGGTCATAAACTAAGGCCCTTCTACTAACATAATAACCACGAAAAAGGAAAAAAGGGATACGGGTGAGAAATTTTTTTGAGATTTTTGGGAAAGAATTGGTTTTCAACCCATTCCATAGCGGGGAAACACGTCTGCATTCTCACCGCACCACAAACTTCCTCTCGGTGTATATGGTGCATTTCCGCCAAACTACTAACTACTAACTGCTAACTACTAACTCTTCACCACACTCACCCCTCTCTCGAAGTTGATTTTCACGAGATACGTGCCGGCGGGGTACGGGGAGAGGTCGAATACAGGGAGAGACGACGAGAGCGCCGGTTGTAGGGATGTTAGGGTTCAATTTGTCAGACAAGGGCACTCGCCTTGGGCGGAGGCGGGAACAGTAGCCAAAAGGATGAGGACAACGGGGATCAGGTGTTTAAACATGTTCATTCGAATGGGTAAAAAGCTGTTTTTCATATTGTTATAATTTGATTTGATATTAACAATTAGATGATATTATTCCCTGTATATTCGCTTAGTCGCACGAAAGGGCGATTTCGTTACATTGAAAATGAAATTTTTTTTGATTTTTTTTGTAAGTGGTTGATGTTCGGGAGGTTGCAACATATTTGCAAACAACATTCACGGTTCACGGCCGTAGGCCTAAAGCTTCGGAGAGGCGACACGCACGCAGTGCAATTAACACCACACAAGCGGAGCGCAGTGTGGTGGAAACACAAGCCGACAGGCGCAATGTGGTGCTGGCGATGCGCACGCACTGTGGGCACCTCGGAGAGATGCGACAGACAGAGACGGATGCAGAGTTCGTGGACAGTCGCATATCTTCGATATGCCGGCCCCGTCGCGTCCGTCTGTCACCACACTACGCGCTACCGCGCTGGTGTGGTGTTAATTGCGCCTGTCGGTGCGTCTCATGCCTCCGGCATGTTTCCTGATTTGATATTTTTCCCTGTTTGCTGGACTTTACCAATTCGTCTTTACGGGGAGGATAGCGAGGAGTTGTCTGCATGATAACGCAAGAGTGTTGCCTGTAACCAACATTTTTTAAATAAAACTGTTGTCTATATCCAACATTTTTGTATTGTTGCCAAAAATAAAAAAACGTTATGGACGCATTATTGATGTGGCGTATATTCGGAAAATCAAGGCGTTGATTTCCATCATTTCCGAAAGCGTTCCCTATGAGGTGAATGCCAATCGGTTGGCCTCCGCCATTGAGATCGGCAGGGATACGGTGGTCGGCTATATGAAGAATCTTGGCGATGCCAACCTGCTGAACCTGCTTTATTCCGAGAAAAAGAGCATCGGCAAGCTTACCAAGCCCGACAAGGCCTATCTTGAGAATTCAAATCTGCTGTATGCCCTGAGTCCATCGAAAGTGGAGATCGGAACGGTAAGGGAAACCTTCGCCATCACCCATCTTTCTGAAAACCACCTTGTTGAATACGGAAAAGACAAAGGCGACTTCAAGGTGGATTCCAAGTACTATTTTGAAATCGGCGGTAAAGACAAAAGTTTCAGGCAAATTGCCGATCTGCCCGACTCCTACATCTTTGCCGACGACATCGAATCGCCTGTGGGTGCCAAGCTGCCACTTTGGATGCTGGGGTTTTTGTATTAGGAATATCCCGAGACGGAACGGCTATTCTACATTAGGCATTATTGCCATGCCACCACAAACTTCCTGTCGGTGTTGCCCGCTCGGGTGTTGATGTGTGCGATGTACGTGCCAGGGGCGAGGTTGCGGACGTAAACGGAAATTGCACCCTAACGAACAAAATCTTCCAAAATTCCAGACGGTTAATCAGAGGCACCGCCAAGTACTGTTTTGTGCATTTTTTGCACTTTGCAACTTTCTTTCCGAAAACAACCTCTTTTCAAACGAAAAATGTCACTTTTATCATTTTGATATTTAGCGAGTTAAATATAATTGACACTTGATTTGTTTGCTCTTATTTTGTAAATTTGCAGGCAACAATTTAAAAATTTAGAGATGAAAAAGAATGACGCTGAACTTGTAAAAATCGAATCTATCGACACGCTTTATAAAGACACCTGTCAGATAATAGAAAATGCTCGCAGTAATGCCGTGCATAGCGTTGATTTCTGTCGCGTACAGATGTATTGGAACATAGGGAAGCGTATCTTTGAAGAAGAGCAGCAAGGGAAAGAGCGCGCAGACTATGGCAAGTACATCATCCGAAACCTTTCGAAGCGTTTGACACCTGAATATGGGAGTGGGTTCAGTGTGCGCCAATTAGAACAAAGCCGTCAGTTTTACAGGATTTACCCAATTGCGAACACAGTGCGTTCGCAATTGAATTGGAGTCAATATCGTAGGCTGATTCAGATTGCAGATCCCGACAAGCGGGAGTATTATGAGTTGGAATCAGTCAACAATGCGTGGACGGCACGTGAGACGGAGCGGCAAATCAATTCCATGCTTTATGAGCGTCTGCTTATGAGTAATGACAAGGATAGTGTACTGGCTGTTGCCCGCAAACAGAGAATCCCGGAAGATCCTGCAGAGGTGATAAAGGAACCCATGATGCTGGAATTCTTGGGACTGCATCCAAAATCGAGCTACTACGAGAAAGACTTGGAAGACGCCATCCGGTTTCATCTCACAGAATTTATGCTCGAACTGGGTAAAGGGTTCACTTTTGTAGGTCGCCAGAAACGGATAATGCTTGAAGATGATGAATTCTTCGTTGACCTAGTATTTTACAATCGTCTATTGAGATGTTTTGTCATAATTGAGACGAAAACAGGTAAACTGACCCATCAGGACTTGGGACAATTGCAGATGTATGTCAATTACTATGACCGCATTGAGAAACTGCCCGATGAGAATCCCACCATAGGCATTTTGCTCTGCACCCAAAAGAATGACACGCTGGTAAGAATGACGTTGCCTGAAGATAACAAAACCATACTCGCCAGTGAGTACAAATTGTATCTTCCTACTACGGAACAGCTTGTCAAAGAGGTTGACACCGTGAAACAGTTGGCTAAACAAAAGAGGTAAGGGTAGAATAAGCAACAAACGGGGGCCTCCGACCTGCCATCGCCCCAACTACCAACTGCTACCTTCCCACCACAAACTTCCTCTCGGTGTTGCCCGCTCGGGTGTTGATGTGCGCGATGTACGTGCCGGGGGCGAGGTTGTGGACGTTGAGGGTGCAGCGCACGTCGTTCACGGGGAGGATGGCGAGGAGCTGTCCCTGCATGTCGGTGATGGCGACAGACTTCACGGGGAACTCTTCCTCGCTCTCGATGGTGATTTTGTCCGTGGCGGGATTGGGCCACAGCCGCACTTCCGGCTCGGGACCGTCATACTCGGGAATGCCCACGTACGGTGTGGCAAATTCGGGATTGTGGTAGAGGGCGAAAACGGCACTGGAGAGGCCTGAAGGGCAGTTGGCAGAAACGTTGTTGCTAAAAATTATAGGTGAAGTCGCCAAAAATGAAGCAAGTAAATATCCATTGTCGTTTACGCACGCTCCAATCGAATGAATTATTTCGACAGCATTGGGATTTTGACATTGAATTGTTTCACTTTGTATGAAAGTACCGTCATTTTTCCACATCGACAATCCGTACAATGTGTTTGAATTGTATTTAGAAATGGCTAGTACACGATTGCTCACCACAGCTGGTGCTTTACTTGAAGTAGCATTAAGCGCAGGAACTATACCGTGATTAAGATACTCTCCTGTTTCGGCATTGTATCTGGCAAAGAAACATATATCGGAATGGCTGTCTTGAAATCTTTGAAGCGGGGAGTTTTCATCGTCAAAATAAATAATTGACTCGTTATTATAACCTGCTGATCCAAGCAGATATAAATAATTGTCAGCAATAACATTCCTGAACCATGTACTCCTTGCAGCAAAATTTTCACCCATAGTGTGCAATTGATTGCTCCAAAGAATCTCCCCGTCATTGTTGCATTTTATTATAAAATTACAATATTCGGCAGACGTAATGTCATGCATTGTGACATGATGAGTACTATCCCACCAAATATAAACAGGATAGTTGTGTGATTCACCTCCAAAGCCATAATAGCAGTCTGCCAATTGAAAATAGCCGGTTAAATACATATTGTCATTTTCGTCAAATGACAATCCTTCAAAATGGGTGTTAAAGATGCGGTTAACACTATCACCAGTGTATTGATATGATGAAGCAATACCGTCCGTGTGATCTACAAGTAGTTTGTAAAGTAGCAATTCGCCAGATAGAGAGAATTTGTATAATATAGCATTGCTTATGCCAGACGATAGGACAAGTTCTGGACTGACATTCCCCGGCAAAAATAGTTCATACGTTTTGTTAGAATCACCATCGACTATTACAGTTAATGGGTCATTTTCAGAACCTCTATAATCAATTTGGGTGTAAACGTATATGTTCCCTTGATCATCAACATGGAATGGAGATGTTGTCCCGAACGCATTTTCGCAAAGAGGCATAACTACGCGGTATGATTCGGTTCCAGCAGAATAGTACTCTCTTGAGTGAACTTCAACAAAATGGTCTCGTAATAATTCTCCATCCGTATTCAAAGTCACAAAGAAAGTCCATCTGCCCGTCATATAAGGAGGTTTTCGACTTTCAATAGGAAGCTCGTGTACTTGAGAGCCACGAATTAGTGTGTCCAAATAGTAGAGCCATACGTTGTTCCAATTGTAATCAACATAATCCATTTCCACATCTCCTGATATGTAAATATTATTATTCCGCACTTCCATCCATCTTGGAATTGCTGGACTTGCACTGCTTTTTACGACCTTATGCCAAAGCATATTCCCTAACGTGTCAAATTTGGCCAATAACATAGCCCGGTCATTTCGGTTAAGCACTTGGGCATTATTGACAAACTGAAATGTCAGCCCATCAAAGACCGCATTCCCGCCCATAGTCCCGTAAACATAGATGTTACCTTCCTCATCAAAAGCGGTGTTAGTGATTTCATTATAATAGTCGCCGTAGGAACCGTCGCCACCTGTCCAGTAATGCGCCCACTTCCACTCGCCTTGGGCGGAGGCGGAAAACGCGGCCAAAAAGATAAGGACAATGGGGATTAAATGTTTAAACATAACTTGCGGGGGGGGGTAAAATATTGATTTTCATATTGTTATAATTTTATTTAATTTGAATATTCAGACGATATTATTCCCTTATATTCGCTTAGTCGCACGAAAGGGCGATTTCGTCACATCGAAAATGAAATTTTTTTTGATTTTTTTTCGTAAGTGGTTGATGTTCGGTGTATTATGTGTCTTTCCATTGCGAGTTGGAGATTCCGCTCACTACGTTTGCGGAATGGTGCGCACTCGCAAATGAGGGGAAAGGGGAAACAGGGGCGGCGGACAGTATGTGCCGTTGCCAGACACCGTTTCTCGCCGCCCTTGTTTCCCCCTTTTACCCCCACGGTGCACCCACCATTCCGCCGACGACAGGAGGCGGAACCTCCACCGAAAACCCACGATATTGCGAATAATGGAACCTCCTCCCCGCAAGGGCATGTGGCCACATTGTAGCATCAGCAATATGGTGGCCACAACGATAAAACTTTATTTTTTTCACCAAAAGTTCACATTTTTGTATATTTTCGGTTAGCTTTTCAAAAAATATGTCCACAAAAAAGACCCCGACGGATTGCTCCGAAGGGGTCATGGCGGTAGCCTCGTTAAAGGTTATTAGTGAATATGGCGGTTGTAGAGACGGTGTGCACACCGTCTCTACAGGGATTACTCCCACTCAATTGTTGCCGGTGGTTTCGAACTAATGTCATAAACCACGCGGTTGACGCCGCGGACTTTGTTGATGATGTCGTTGGAGACTTTGGCGAGGAACTCGTAAGGCAGGTGCGCCCAGTCGGCGGTCATGCCATCGGTGGAAAGCACGGCACGCAGGGCTACGGCGTTCTCGTAAGTGCGCTCATCGCCCATCACACCTACCGATTGAATCGGTAGTAGGATGGTGCCCGCCTGCCAGACTTTGTCGTACAAGTCATTATCCCACAATCCGTTGATAAAGATGGCATCGGCCTCTTGCAGGATGCGCACCTTCTCCGGAGTAATGTCACCCAAGATGCGCACGCCCAGACCCGGACCCGGGAACGGATGACGTTTGATAAGCCGTTCGGGAATGCCCAAGGCCGTTCCGATACGACGAACTTCGTCCTTGAAGAGCAGCTTCAACGGCTCGATGATCTTCATGTTCATCTTCTCCGGCAGACCGCCCACGTTGTGGTGCGATTTGATGACCATGCCGGTGATGGAGAGCGATTCGATGCGGTCAGGGTAGATAGTGCCTTGCGCCAACCATTTGATATTGTCCAACTTACGTGCTTCTTCCTCGAACACTTCGATGAAGCCCGCGCCGATGATCTTGCGTTTCTTTTCGGGATCGGTCACGCCGCGCAGCGCGTCGTAGAACCGTTGCGAAGCATCGACTCCGATGATGTTGAGTCCCAGGGTTTTGTACTGCGCCAACACGGAGGAGAACTCGTCTTTGCGCAGCAGACCGTTATCCACGAAGATGCAGGTCAGCTGGTTGCCGATGGCTTTGTTGAGCAGTACGCCCGCCACGGTGGAATCGACACCGCCGGAAAGACCGAGCACCACCTTGTCGCTGCCGATTTCCTCGCGCAGTTCGCGCACGGTGCTTTCGATGAATGATTCGGGGGTCCAATCCTGCTTGCAGCCGCAGATGGCCTGCACGAAATTGCGCAGAATGGTTGTGCCGTCGGTGGAGTGATAGACTTCAGGGTGGAACTGGACTGCCCAAGTGGGTTCTTCCAAAATGTGGTAAGCGGCCACCTTTACCTCCTTGCTGCTGGCGATAATATGGTAGTTATCAGGAAGTTGCAGAATAGTGTCGCCGTGCGACATCCATACCTGGCTCCCTTGCGGGACGCCTTTCAGCAGCACGTCGTCCTCTTCCACGAAGGCGAGGTGGGCGCGACCGTACTCGCGAGTGGAACTGGCCCCCACAACACCGCCGCCAACTTGCGCTAAATACTGCGCACCATAGCAGATACCGAGCAGCGGATAGTGACCTCTGATCTCTGACAAGTCCGGTTTGAATGCGTTGGCGTCGTTCACTGAGAACGGGCTTCCCGAAAGGATAACACCCTTAATGTCAGGCTCTCCGAACGGAAATTTGTTGTAAGGCAGGATTTCGCAATAGGTGTTCAGTTCACGGATGCGCCGCGCGATGAGCTGCGTGTACTGGGATCCAAAGTCTAAAATAATGATTTTCTCCATCGTTTTTCAATTCCAAAAATGAGCCGCAAAGGTACATAATTTCCGAATGCGCACCGAAAAAATTTTACACGCAAACCGCTTGCAATTCCTTTCCTAATGCGTGCAGTGCATTGACGATTTTTCCGCTTTGTGCAGGACGCGGTTTGCTTCTGCCGCAGATATAGTGTCCCAGCTGCCGTTCATTTATCCCAGTCAGGCGCGACAAAGCTGCCCGTGTCAAAATCTTATCGTAACAATACAACAAACTTTGGATATCCATTTTGAATAGCAGTTCATATACGTGGTCGAAAACTTCAGGGTATTCTTCATGGTCTTCCTTAGCGCATTCCACATAAAACACAATACTGTCTTTCACATATTCTACAAAGCTGGAGAAATCACCCGTAAAGGAAACTACCCAGCCGGGCAGCAGTTCGCAACTGCCGCTATATCCATGCTCCGTCCTTGATGTTGATATGATTACTTCTTCCATATTATCTGATTTTCAAAATCAAAATACCAAACCTGATTGTTTTTCAATACTTTTCAGTTCTGCACCCCATGTGTCATCACTTGGTTTTCCATTCACTGTTACCTTGCCTTTTTTTATAGGATGACGAAACTGTCTATGGCTACCACGTTGATGCACAATATACCAACCATCATCTGCTAGCATTTTGAGTATTCTACTAGTTTTTACTACTTTCACAGTTCAAATTTAATACAATGTTCACAACCGCAAAAATAGTAAAAATACTACTGTTAAATCAATAGGAATAAAAAAGATATTAACAAAATTATTAACACAACAACATCCTCAAGTATGCGGACGATTTGTTTCAATAATTCCCGTATAACTTTTCCTCTTCGTCAAATACTTCGTTCCACATACGAGACAAGCGTTTGCGGTATTTGGCGAAAAGGGCGGGGTGCTCTTTCTTCAATTTGATAAAATCATCGAAAAGACCTTCCGACACATAACCGTCTGAAAATTCGCCCATACGCATGTAGGCGAACAAGATGTCAGTGCTGTCGGCGTGCGCGTAGTCGCTGTATAAAGGCCACAGATACTGGTATTGCCCATTTTCTGACGCTTCCGACATTTCGTACCAGATGTCATATTCCTCCTGAGTCGTTGGAATGGTGGCCAACAACACCTTGGCGGCAGGGCGTTTGTTGCCACGACCATATTTTGCGAGATACCGCAGCAGCTGTCCGGAATAGGGGATGATGTAGTCGTTCTCATGCGTAAACCATTGTTCATCAGCTTGAAAGAGTGCCTTCAAAGAATCGTTATCCGCATAATTGTAGGTGTAAATGCGCCAACCTCGATCAAAACATTCTTCGTGAGGAATAAACATACCCGTACCAGTGTCCAAATGTTCGGAGTCGGGAATTCGGAAGTCGCCCCAGTTGCACTTTTCCATCCGGGAGAGATTCCTTGATGACCAAGTCCCTTCATACTGATTGTTGTCGTAACCATCAGCGATGAGCATAAAGGCATCGTAGTAGTAGCGTCCGTTTACCTTGGCGAAGTCAATGCTCATCTTACCTGACAGAATCCCACCGCCAGAAAACTCCTCCTCTTCATATTGATAGTGGCCATACAACTTGCCAAATTCGCCGTATTTTGGCAGATATTCTTCATTGTTCAACCACAGAGAATCTAGCGTAAGTGTTCCGGTGAAGAGTCGGATAGTGTCGTGGTAGCGAGTGCGCCCCATCACTTCATACACGCCATTGCCTTTGTGACAGACGGAATCGTAGTGGATGTAGAAACGCTGGCAGTCGTTGCCACGGAACCCAATCGGCTCGAACCATCGTGGTTCAAAGGCTTTTTCGTTGAAGATATATTCCTTCGATTCGAAATCATAGTCGGGTTCTATCAGGATAGTGTCCGGCATGAACAGCTGGTGCGACAGGTCGGTGCTTCGGATCTCATCCATGGTGATCTTGCCAGTCGTGTTGGCTTTTTGACCACCGCAAGAAATTGCGCACAACAGAATGACAGTCAACAGATTGACAAAAACAACGATTCGGTTTTTCATATTACGACAAATGATTGAATTTGATTTTTCCATAACGCATACAGTGAGCTTTTTATTTTGAAGAAACTCATCTATTAGGATACAAAAAGTTCGAAAGGTTGCAGTGCGTTGAAAAAAATTTTCACAAGTTTTATCCATCTGTTATTTTTTTGTATTTCTGCCGCATATTATTCATGTTATGAAAAAAGGAACCTATAAGACAAAAAAGCAAAATCATTCTGTAGTGCAAGAACCTCTTGCCACTTACGGTATTTCCCACAATCCAGTTGTCATAAACGACTCTGTGATTCCCGATGGGTACATGTCTCTTGAACAATTCGGAGAAATCTTCCACCAAAAACTCGATGCCAACTATGAAAACTTACAAAGTAATCGTTTCAGCATTCTCGATAAGTGTGCCTTTAGGCCCGTGAACTTGCATCCTTCGACCGAAGCTGTTTCACATACGGAATGTAGCGGCCTAAATCCTTGCAGCCGGAATATCCGGTGAACTTCCGGAGATTATCAATAATGACATAAACATTCTGAAAATAGAAGAAAAGAGGGAAATAATACGTCTCTCCATCGGTCAACTCCACGAACAAAAACGATGGGTTCATCAAATCCCGGGTAAAACCCACGTGCTGAATCTGCTCCCAGCCAAAATGCGTTTCCTTTTTAAAGTCTTCTTGACTAAAAACACTTTTGATTCCATCTTTCACATTCAACGCGCCACCAAAGGAAAGACCTTCCGGAGCAATAGTGATGAATCCGCGTTTTCTCCGCTTGCGAAACAGCAATCCAAGCACTAGCAAGGAGATCATCAAGAAAAGAATAACAAAACGCCCTCCAGTTGACCATTCCCAAAATATTAAAATAATGCCTAAAAAAATTTCCCCGAAAACCTCTGCAGCCAGCCAAGAAAATCCAAAAAGACTTTCAAACTTATAGTTGTACGTTTTCTGAGGGGCAGATTCTACGGGAAACTTTCTTGATTCAGCGGACATAATTCTTGGTATTCATTTCATTCACAGGCAATATCATTACAGATATACGCACCCTCCGCAACAATCCTCACGCGCGCCTGTAACACTGCGCAGGCAATTGTTCTCTCCTTCCAGACGAAGTAATCCCAAAAAGGCGAAAATCAAGGCCTCTTTGTAATCGACGATTAAATCATCAGGGACAATGACTTTTAACGTATCTCTTTGATGCTGAATTTGTTGGATTAAGAAAGAGTGGTGAGCACCGCCGCCGGTGACTAACATGGTGCGGGCGGTTTCCGGCACGTTTGCGATAATTTGCATAGCAATGTGCTCCACAACGGTTCGGGACAAATCGGCAAGACTGTAATCTGACAAGAAAGAGGTCAAAACGGGTGAGAAAACCTCATCGTACCACTCTTTTCCCAAAGATTTGGGCGGTTTTTGGGAATAATAGTCCAGATGGTTCAGCTTTTGCAGCAGCTCGGGGATGATATTGCCCTCTTTGGCAAGCTGACCCTCTTTGTCGTAAGGCAGTCCGGCGCGGTTGGCCAAAGCGTTCAAGGCCATGTTGCATGGTGAAATGTCGTAAGCAATGCGCTTATTTCCAGAACGATAGGAGATATTGGAGATGCCGCCCAAGTTGAGACAGGCGTCGTAGTCGCCGAAAAGCAGTTCGTCGCCGATGGGCACTAACGGTGCGCCCTGACCGTCCAATGCTACGTCTTTGGTGCGGAAATCGCAGACCGTAGGGATTTCCGTTCGCGCCGCAATCACCGCTCCGTTGCCGATTTGCGTGGTCAGCCCGATGCCAGGCTGGTGGAAAACGGTGTGCCCGTGCGAGGCGATGAAGTCCGGTTTCGGACCATTCCCCAACCAACGGTTGATGGCCTCTGCAAAGACTTCGGCCACATCATTGTTGAGCTTAACGTATTCTAAAGCAGAAAGATACGGAGCATTGGCCAACCGCGTTTTGAACGCATCGGAATAGGGAACATTGGTCGCTTTCTCAATGCGATAGTTCCACTTTCCATCGTCCCCTTTCTCAAAACAGCACCACGCTAAATCGATGCCGTCCAAGGAGGTGCCCGACATTACCCCGATGCCTTCACTTACCTTTTTCATGCGTTCAGAATCGATGTTAACTTGTTGAGTCGCATACTGTTGGAACCTTTAATCAG
>Ga0265301_10002320_pt1 | contig 22295 bp, 18 predicted proteins | sample AusTroGonzalo_MG_2_FD_193488 | JGI IMG/M metagenome (GOLD analysis project Ga0265301, IMG submission 193488) | Bovine rumen microbial communities from tropical cattle in Woodstock, Queensland, Australia - Gonzalo_04 | ecosystem: Host-associated > Mammals > Digestive system > Stomach > Rumen ... | reverse complement strand
GCACTGACAGTGGCCCAGGCACAGGATGAGAATGGTGAGCGCAAGGCTCCGCGTCGTATGGATCCGCAGCAGATGATGGAGCACATGGAGAAGGAGCTGGACTTGAACGCCGAGCAGAAGACGAAGTTTGCCGAGGTCATGAAGGAACAGCAGACCGAGATGCAGCGTCATCAGGAGGAACTGAAGAAGTTGGACGAGAAGATGAAGAGTGTGCTGACCGACGACCAGTACAAGAAGTGGCAGCAGATGAGCGGTCGCCGCATGGGCATGGGCGGTATGCGCGGCGGCATGCGCGGTCCTGGCGGTCCTCGTCCCGGTGGCCCTCGCCCCGACGGACAACCGGCTCCCCAGAAAGAGCAATAATATAATAAGGTATATTTCAGGATAACGATTCAGGGCTGGCCTTTGTGGGCCAGCCCTTTTCTTGCGTAGAAATGATTAATGTTTTTAGCAACTGTGAGGTCAGTCCGTAGAGATAATCAACAGTTGGCTGCCGGCATCCAGTGCGGCCTTGATGTCCTTGCCGCCGGAGGTGACTTTGCAGAGGCTCACCTCGTCGCCCTCGATGTCCTTCACCCGCAGGCGGCCAATCTGCTTGCGGGTTTCCTTGCCGCCGATGCTGCCGATGATGTAGACGTCGAAATGGGTTCCCTCGCGCAATCCGTGCTGGGCGCCGAGATCGATGTACAGCTCCTTCTGCTTGTCCTTCTTCTCCGTGCCGCGCTCCAGAATGTGCGCCGTATAGGGATAGGCGCTATTGTAGAACTTGGTCACCTTGCCGCGCAGACCCTCCAGCGCATCCTTGATGGCTGTATCGACGCTGTTGAACCACGACCAGCCGGTGCGGTTCACGTCGAACGTATGACCGTTGATGACCGTTCCCGTCCGGGCGTCCTTCACGTTCAGCGTCACGTTGATCTGCGCATAAAACTCGGGAACCTTCTTCTTGTCCGAATTCGTACGGAGCTCGCGGGTTGTCGAGATATAGTTTACCGTGCCGTCGAGAATGATGTTCGTCGCGTCCGTTGGTGCCACTTCACGCATGTCGGTGACCACGAAGCGGCGCACGTTGCCCAGCGCGGCAATGACGTTCGCACGCACGGCGTCGGCATAACCCGGCTGTTCCGTCGTCGTCTGCTCCGCCAACACATCGAGCACCGCACCGACGACAGTTTCCACGGCCGTCTTATCCTGTTCCTTTACGGTGTAGTTGAGTTCTCCGACACTTACATTCTGCAGTGCATTCTCTGACCCTTGGTCAGAGTGTGGCGTTGCAATTATGTCTTGTGCCATCATGGGCACCACCATCATTAGCGCACTGACAATACTCAATACTCTTTCTTTCATACGTTAGTCATTATCTTTTCCGCCTGCAAAAGTACAAATAAAAAACGAGCCCACCAAACGATGAGCTCGATTTTTGTCACGTTGATGATTACTTAATCACGACCTTGATGTTACACATCGAGCTCGCTCACGCTCGATAAAGCATGAGCGAGCTCAGCTTTATTCTCACTTAATCACGACCTTGCGGCCATTCATAATGTACAGTCCCTTCGCTGTGGGCTTGCTACTGAGGCGCACACCGCTCAGCGTGTACCAAGCGTTAGCCTTTTCTGTGGTTTCCGTGATTTCTGTGTGACCTACGCTCGTCTGTGTGCTCTGCTCGTCGCCGAAGTGGAGTTCAAAGGCGTTGATGCCGGCGCCGTCGCTGAGGTCGACGTGTAAGAAGGCGCGGCAGGAGTTGACGAGGAACTTGGGGTTGACGGTGTCACCATTGTTACCGCCGGTGGGATAGCCGAGGAAGTTCTCATTCCCGGTGTTGGCGGCGAGGAAGAAGAGGTTGCTCTTGTCGCCGATGGGGAGTTCGACGGGGCTAAAGGTGCCGAGGAACTGTACGCTGCCGTCGGCGCTTTCCACGGTCTGGCGGATGAGGGTTTCGTCGCTGTTGTCGATTTTGACACCCAGGAACTCGCTGTTCGTGATGTTGCCGCCGTTGGGCCACTTAATGATATAAGGTGTGCCAGCCTTGATGTCCGTAGCTTCCTTGAAGTAGAGGCGGAGGGTGCCGGTGGCGGAATCGAATCCGGTCTGGTAATCGCCGTTCTCGACGGGTAAACCGTCGAGCGCGTATTTGCCTTCGGTGTCGAGCTCCATCAGCTTGCCGCCGTTGCCGAGGAAGTTGCCGACGTAGTCAGAACCGAGATTGAAGGGCAGGCAGAGAGCGTTCCAGTTGCCGTCCTTGAAGAGCGTGCGGCCGGTGAGGGTGACGTTGATCTGTTTGCCGTCAGCCTCGCTAAGCAGAGTGTTGTTGTCGGCATCGTCGTAGAGGCCGAGATCGGTGACGTAGTATTTGCCGTTGCACTCCAGGCCGTTCTCGTAGCGCGTCATTGTGCCTTCGGTTGAGACCACTTCGCCGAGGTTGGCGGGAGGCGTCGTCAGGGCGACAGCCTGTCTGCCCTGGTCCGTACCCCACGCGGTGTAGGTGAAGTAGGCCGTATTGTAGGTTGGTTCTTTCGTGTCGTAGCGGCTGAACGTCTTGCTGCCGGTTTCGCTCATGGTGATCCTTACGGGGTCGAAGATGCCATGATAGAAATTGAGGCTCTTGGCGCTGTTATCGTTCCAGCCCACAAAGCCGCCGTTGCATTCGGCTGTACTGCCGAGCATCCTGCCGAGGAAGGCGCAGCTGGAGAAAAGGAGTTTGCCGTGGTTCACGCCCACGAATCCGCCATTGGTGCCGTCGCCCACTATGCTGCTGGCGATGAAGACGCGGCTGTAGCAGTCGGTGATTTCGGTCTTGTTGTCGCCATCATTCAGATTGTCAACGGCGATGCTGGCACCGAACTTCGCCGAGGTGGCGGCGAAACCTGCAACAGTCAGGTTCTGGATGGTGGCAGCCTTGAGATAGCGGAAGGGCGCGCAACCGTCGTCGCTATTGGCTTTGAGGGCGATGTGGAGCGTGCGGCCGTTGCCGTCGAGCGTGCCGCGGAAGGGATAGTTCGCATCCGTGGCAATCATCTCGGTGATGGGTTCCTTGCTGTTGTCGAAGTCGTCGGCCAACTTGTAATACTTTTCATTCATATTTCCTACAACTTCATTGGCTTCCTTGATGTAATTGCCGAAGACGTACCAGTCGTTGGCGTCGGCGATGATGTAGGGATTACCCGAAGTGCCGTCACCCGAGAGGGCTTGATAAACCTTGAAGCTGGCGGTCTGCTGGCCGAAGTGGGGGGATTTTCCCGTAATGGTCAGCGTGTAGTTGCCGGTGGCGTTGGGCGTTGCGGGCGAATAGCTGACGGTGTAGTCGGTACCCTCTGCCAGCGTGTTGCCACTCATATCCTTCACGGTGAAGGTGGGCGTGATGTCGCTGCCGGTGTACTTGTAGTAGTGCTGCAAGCCCTCGATGGTGGCGTAGTCTATGTCGTTGTCGGCGCTGTAGCTGTTGCCGATGATCTGCAGTTGGGACAATTCCATCCTGAAGCGGGTGTAGCTGACTCTCGTTGAGACCTGAACCTTTTCAGAACCTTGGATGGCAGTCACCTCGAAGCGGAAATACTGGTAGGGGTCGGTGTTGTCGGTGAGCCAGTAGTCGTAGGTTTTCTCCTTGTCTGCGGGCAGATGCGTATCGCCGGTCACGGTGGCGAGGACGGTCCATTCCGCGTCGTCCGCGTGTTTCTTGCCCATCAGCTTCCACGACTTCGGGCGGCGGTTGGGATGGTCTTTCGTATTGCAGGCGGTGCGCAGGCGGTAGCCCTTAGGCACGATAGGATTGGCGGAGTAGAACTCGATGAACTTCTTCTCGAAGATTCCGTCGTCCTCCGTCATCCAGTAGGTGTACTGGTAGGGTAGGCCATAGTAAGATGGAACAATGACGTTGTCCACGAGGTATTCGTAGGTGTAGGCTGACGGGCTCTCGCTGCCGGCCGTGGCGGTGTAGTAGCCCTCGGTGTCGAAGAGGGTGTACTTCACGTTATCGTGGGTGATGTCAGTGTCGGCTGCAGCAGTTTGTCCCACGAGCAGTGCTGCCGTTAGCAGCACTGTCGAGAGGACTTGGTTAAGTCTTTTAGTCATAATTTTGTTTATTTGATGAAAATGATTTTACCTTTATTAATATATGCGCCTGCGCGCGAGGGCTTGGCGGTGAGGCGGCGGCCCTGCAAGTCGAACCAGGCGTCGGATGATTGAACATTGAACATTGAACATTGAACATTTTTGATGCCCGTCTGTGTGCTCTCCTCGTCACCGAAGTGGAGTTCAATGGCGTTGATGCTCTCCCCGTCGCTGAGGTCGACGTGTAAGAAAGCACGGCAGGAGTTGACGAGGAACTTGGGGTTGACGGTGTCACCATTGTTGCCGTCGGTGGGGTAGCCGAGGAAGTTCTCATTCTCGGTATTGGCGGCGAGGAAGAAGAGGTTGCTCTTGTCGCCAATGGGGAGTTCGACAGGGTTGAAGGTGCCGAGGAACTGTACGCGGCCGTCTTCACTTTCCACGTTCTGACGGATGAGGGCGTCGATGCTGTTGTCGATGATGACGTCCAGGAACTCGCCGTTTGTGATGTCGGCGCCGTCGCTGGGCCACTTAATAATATAAGGTGTGCCAGCCTTGATGTCCGTAGCTTCCTTGAAGTAGAGACGGAGGGTGCCGGTGGCGGGATCGAAGCCAGTCTGAGAAGTACCATTCTCGGCGGGAGCGCGGTTGGATGCGTATTCGCCTTCGGTGTCGAGTTCCATCAACTTACCGCCAGTGCCGAGGAAGTTGGCGACGTAGTCAGAACCGAGGTCGAAAGGCAGGCAGAGGGCGTTCCAGTTGCCGTCCTTGAAAAGTGTGCGGCCAGTGAGGGTGACGTTGACGCGCCTGCCGTTGGCTTCGCGGAGCAGGACGTTGTTGTTGGCGTCGTCGTAGAAGCCGAGGTTGGCGACATAGAATATACCGTCGCACTCCAGGCCGTGTTCGTATCTTTTCATCTTGCCGTTGATAGCTTTCACGTTGCCGAGGTTGGCGGGCGGTGTCGTCAGGGCGACAGCCTGGGTGCCCTGATTCGTTCCCCACTCGGTGTAGGTGAAGTAGGACTCCGGGTCGGGGAATCTGGGTCTGTTCGTGTCGAAGCGGCTGAACGTCTTGCTGTCGTCCTCGCTCATGGTGACCCATATGGGGTCGAAGATGCATTGCCTGAATATGAGCTCGCAGCCGTCGTCGTTCCAACCCACGAAGCCGCCGTTGCCGGTGGCGGTTTTGCCGAACATCCTGCCGAGGAAGGCGCAGTTGAGGAAGGTGAGCTTGCCGTGGTTCATGGCTATGAAGCCGCCGTTGGTGCCGTCGCCCTCTTTTTTGCTGGTGAGGAAGCCGTAGCTATAGCAGTCGGCGATGGTGGTGAAGTTGTCACCAGCCTTCAGGTTTTCGACGGCGATGCTGGCACCGTACTTTGCCGAGGTGGCGGCATAGCCGGCAACGGTCAGGTTCTGGATGGTAGCAGCCTTGAGGTAGCGGAAGGGCGCGCAGCCGTCGTCGCTATTGGCTTTGAGGGCGATGTGGAGCGTGCGGCCGTTGCCGTCGAACGTACCGCGGAAGGGATAGTTCACATCCGTGGCAGTCATCTCGGTGATGGGATCCTTGCTGTTGTCGAAGTCGTCGGCGAGCTTGTAGTAGGCGTCAGCATGTCCGTTATGGAGGTATTTGTTGTCGATGAGATACCAGTCGTTGGCGCTGGAGATGAGGTAGGGATTCTCCTCCGTGCCTTCTCCCAAGAGGGCTTCAACAACCTGGAAGTTGATGCAAATCTGACCGACGTAAGGGGGTATTGCCGTGATAATCGCCGTGTATCGGCCGATGTCGTGCGGAGCGGTGACGGGTTCATCGTTGAATGTGTATGTGAGCGTGTAGTCTCTGCCCTCCGTCAGCGGGAGATCATTAAAGTTATACACTGTGACGTCGGGAATGATGTCTTGGCCTGTGTAGTCAAAGTGTGGGTCAATCCGCCGACGAAGGCGTAGTCCAGGTCGTAGGTCATGTCGTATGTGTCGCCGATGAGCTGCAGATCGGCCAGCTCCATAATGTAGCGGGTGTAGGTGACGTACTTTATGGGATGGACCTCTTCAGAACCGTGGATGTCGGTAATCTCGAAGCGGAAATATTTGTAGGGCGCGGTGTTGTCGGTGAGCCAGTAGTCGGCGACTTTCTCATCATCTGCAGGCAATTGCGTGTCGTCGGTTACGCTGGCGAGCACAATCCACGCGTCATGATCGTGCTTCCTACCCTTCAGCGTCCACGACTTCGGGCGGCGGTTAGGATAGCCTTTCGTATTGGCGGAGGTGCGCAGGCGGTAGCCCTTAGGCACGATAAGATCGTAGGAGAAGAACTCGATGAATTTCTCGGTGAATCCGTAGTCTTGGTCCGTCTGCCAGTAAGTGTAGATTTTGCCATCGAAAACGTTGTCCACCAGGTTTGGGTAGAGGTGGTCCCGCTGTATGATACTGCCGCTGGTGGCGGTGTAGAAGTCCTCGGTGTCGAAGAGATAGTAGCTCTGTCCGTCGTGGGTGATCTCACTTTGGGCTGCAGCCTTCTGTCCCACGAACAGCGCTGCCAGCAGCAGCACGGCCTTGATGGAGTTTCGGCGGTAGCGCCAGAGTATGAATACGAAGTAGGCAACCAGTGCTACGTAGATAATGCCGAGTGGAATGGAAAACCACAAGGGCAATGACAGGATGTCGTTGATTAAGTTTGTCATAATGCTATGGTTTTAATTGATTTCTGGCGGCAAAATTATGAAATAAAACTGAAGCAAGGTGTGAAAAAAACACGTTTGGTGTGAAAAAAACGGGGTTTAGGTGTGAAAAAATCCGTGTTTTTTCACACTTTCTTTGTCCGTTTGCCATTTTTTTCGTAATTTTGCCATCAAAGATGACGAATTTATTCCTTTTGCGCTCATGATTACGATAGGCGAGATGCAAATTAGCGGAATGCTGACGATGACGGTGCTGGCGGTGATGCTGGCGCTGTGTGTGCCTCGCCGTTCGAAGCGCGGTAGCAGTTTTGGCCTGGCGCGGTGGCTGGTGTCGGCCGGAACGGCACTCATCGCCGTGCAATTCCTAGTGCAACATACGTTTGGTTTCCGGCACATAGGCGTGACGCAGGCGGTGTTGTTCAACCTGTTGTTCTTTACCCCCGCCTCGCTGCTGTGTAGCATGGCGGTGCTCTACGTGCAGCGGCAGGGACGTGTGACACGGAGGGAATGGTGGACGGCCGGTGGTATCTGTGCGTTGTCTATTATATTATTAATAGGTGTGGCGCTGTTTGACGGTTTGCCTCTTGCCGAGGAATCGGCGGCGTTGCGCATGGCGGAATACGTGGGGGCAATCTTATATGTGGTGATGCAGAGCTACATCTTCAAACTGCAGTATGTTGACTATAAGCGGCTGGAGCAGGCTGTCGACGAATATTACGACCGCAGCCGCCGCGACTTGTTCGGATGGATGGGGTGGAGTATGCAGACAATGACGGTGCTGGCATTCTTCGTGCCGGTAGTCATCTTCATGAAGGGTGCGCTGTTAGTGCTGTTCTCGATAGCTTATTTCTTCTGCATCTCGTATAGCACCATCAGCCTCTATAGCTACGGTATCAGTGAGGACCACCGCCGCGTGGAAGAAGCAGAAAGCCTCACACCCAGCCCCTCTCCAAAGGGCGAGGGGAGTGTGGATCCCGCCATCAGCGAGACTGTAGAGCGCTGGATAGCGAACGGTCATTACCGTGAGCATAACCTGACGTTAGGCATTGTCGCACGACAGATGGGCGTGTCACAACGGCAGCTGCAGGAGTGGCTGCGGCAGTCGGAATACGGCAAGCTGGCGGGACTGGTGACAACGCTTCGCATAGAGGAGGCGAAGCGGGTGTTGAAGGAGCATCCCGAATGGTCTACGGAAGGCGTGGCCGACTACTGCGGATTCAGTAGCCGTGAGTATTTCCACCGCACCTTCCGTCAAATGACAGGCACTACTCCCGCCAATTACATATAATTACATATATCCCAGCCAGCGTAGGATGTCGTTGAGATTCGCGACAACCATCAGCAGGATGAGGATGCCGAAGCCGACATACTCGGCTTTGATCATGAAATTCTCGGAGGGCTTGCGGCGCGTAATCATCTCGTAAAGGAGGAAGAGTACGTGGCCACCGTCGAGGGCCGGAATGGGGAGGATATTCATGAAGGCGAGGATAATCGACAGGAAAGCGGTCATTTTCCAGAACATATACCAATCCCACATGGGCGGGAAAAGGCTGCCGATGGCTCCGAAGCCACCGAGCGACTTGGCACCCTCGGCAGAGAAGACATATTTCATGTCGTCGACGTAGGAGGCAAGGACATGCCATCCGTACTTAATGCCGGCGGGTATACTCTCGAAGAAACCGTATTCGACGGTGGTGGGCTTGTAGATGTCGGCGAGAGCCTTGATAGTGAAGCCGAGCTTGAGTTCGGGAGTGAGGACGACTTCCGTGGTGTCGACTTTAGCGTTGTTACCGTAAGCGATGACCACGGTGCGGGCCTTGAGAGAGTCGGCAGAGGTGGTGGCAGTGGCGAGGAGGTCCTGACGTCGGCCAAGCTGGTCGACGAACTCGTTGTAGGAGTCAACGGGAGCACCGTTGACCGCGAACAGGCGGTCGCCTTTCTTCAGACCAATCTTTTCGGCGGGGGTGCCGGGGAGGACGCTATCGACCTGGGCAGGCATCAGCGGACGTACGAAGGCGGGATCGGCTTTGAGCATGCCAAGCAGGTTGAGGTCACCGGGCAGCGTGATGCTCATGGGTTTGCCGTCGCGGATGATGTCGACACGATGAGCCTCGGAGATGTCGCGATAAAGGTCGGCGGAGAAGTCCTTGAAGATCTTGGTATCGGTGCCGACGAGGATGTCGCCGTCGCGGAAACCGTAGGACTTGGCTTCTTGATTGAACTTCATACCCAGCGTCATGTCCTTGACAGGGATGTAGGTGTCGCCCCACCAAAAGAGTATTTGCGCATAGATGAACAGGGCGAGGAGGAAATTGACCAGTACGCCGCCAATCATGATGAGCAGTCGCTGCCAGCTGGGCTTGGCACGGAACTCGTAGTCCTTGACGGGTTGTTTCATCTGTTCGGTATCGAAACTCTCGTCAATCATGCCCGCTATCTTGCAATAGCCGCCGAGGGGAATCCAGCCGATGCCGTACTCGGTGTCGCTATTCTTGGGCTTGAACTTGAACAGACTGAATTTCCAGTCGAAGAAAAGGTAGAACTTCTCGACGCGTACTCCGAAGAGTTTGGAGAAGAAGAAGTGGCCGCCCTCGTGGAGCAATACCAGAAGGCTAATGGCCAGCATGAATTGTAATACTCTGATTAAAAATACTTCCATTATTATTGTTTTTGTTTTTTTTTTCGTGATTTCGTTATTACGGGATAACGGTATTTCGTTATTTCGAATCGTTTATGACTTAAGCAACTCCGTGGCGATGCGGCGGGCTTCGGCGTCGGTCTGGATATAGACGTCGTAGTCGGGATGGCGGCTGAACGTGGCGCGCTGCATGGTTTCGGCAATGATGTCGGCCATCTGGAGGAAAGCGCAACGGTCCTCAAGAAAGGCGCGGTTGACAATCTCGTTGGCGGCATTGACAATGCACGGCATGTTGCCACCCTTGTTGATGGCCTCGAAGGCGAGAGCCAGGCAGCGGAATTTTTTCAGGTCGGGCTCGAAGAACTCGAGACTGCGCGACGCGAAGAGGTCGAGGCGGTCGCCACTGAGTGGCAGACGCTGGGGGAACGAGAAAGCATACTGGATAGGCAGACGCATGTCGGGAACGCCGAGCTGGGCCTTGACGGCACCGTCATGGAACTGTACGGCACTATGGACGATGCTTTGCGGATGAACGAGGACTTGTATCTTGTTGGCCTCGACACCGAAGAGCCACTTGGCCTCGATGACCTCAAAGCCTTTGTTCATCATCGAAGCGGAGTCGATGGTTATTTTGGCACCCATATCCCAAGTAGGATGGCGCAGGGCGTCGGCCTTGGTGACGTGGGCTATTTCGTCCATCGTCTTCAGGCGGAAAGGCCCGCCGGAAGCTGTGAGCAGAATCTTTTCTATTGGGTTGTCATCCTCGCCGACGAGACTCTGGAAGATGGCGGAGTGCTCGCTGTCGACGGGTAGGATAGGGGTGTGGTACTGCTGTGCCAGCTGGAGGATGAGTTCACCGGCAACGACCAGCGTCTCTTTGTTGGCCAGCGCAATAGCCTTCTTGGCCTTGATGGCGTGGATGGTCGGAGAGAGTCCGGCAAAGCCGACCATGGCGGTAAGCACCATATCGATGGGTTCGGCCTCGACAATTTCGTCGAGTGCCTGACGTCCGGCATAGACCTTGACATCGGACAGGTCGCTCATCAGACTTTTGAGTTCGTCGTAGCGTTGTTCGTTGGCAATGACGATGGCGGCAGGCTTGAACTGATGTGCCTGCTGGGCCAATAGTTCTACTTTGTTATTGGCGGTTAGGCAGTACACCTCGTAGAGGTCGGCGTGTTCGGCGATGACCTCGAGGGCTTGGGTGCCTATAGACCCCGTGGAGCCGAGGATGGCTATTTGTTTCTTTTTCATATATCAAGTAATCCTTCTGGGATGTTCATTCGTATTTGTCGGTGTTCGGTGTCGATGTCGACGATGAGGTCGTCGTTGGCAGGGATGAGGCGGCCGTCCTCCAGTTCGAAGAGGATGTTGGCGGTGGTGTCGTCAATGGAGGCGATGGCCCCGACGGGGAAACCGTCGGGCACTGTGTGGACGGTGCTTTCGTCGGGCACTGTGTGGGCGGCGGTTTTCCCACCGCCATCGTTGATGATGGTGAAGCCTACGAGGGATGCCAGAGATAGGTCTTCGTCGGCCTCTTCGGCGAGTACGCGTGGGAAGTATACGTCGCAACCGGTGAGTTCCTGTGCGCGCTGCTGGGTGTCAATGTCGCAGAATTTGACCAGACAGACGGTGTCGTTGCGGAAACGGTATTCCTCCATGAAGAAGGGTACGAGGATGCCGTCGATGTCGAGCACGAGATATTCGGCATCGACACGATCGAAGATGTCGTCGTCGAACTGAAACGACACCTCGCCTTTGACTCCGTGGGCCTTGCCCAAACGGCCAATCTTGTAAACTTCTTCTTGCTTAATCATTCTTTTTTCTAGATATTCTAGAGACTCTAGATGTTCTAGTTATATTCTTTCTATCTTTGCACCGAGGGCGTTGAGGCGGTCTTCGATGTGCTCGTAGCCGCGGTCAATCTGCTCGATATTGCTGATGACGCTGGTGCCGTTGGCACTCATGGCGGCAATGAGCAGGGCGATACCGGCACGGATATCGGGGCTGGACATGCGGCTGCCACGCAGGGTCAGCTTGCGGTCGTGGCCTACGACGACGGCACGATGGGGGTCGCAGAGGATAATCTGTGCGCCCATGTCAATGAGACGGTCAACGAAGAACAGACGACTCTCGAACATTTTCTGGTGGAATAGCACCGAGCCGCGAGCCTGTGTGGCTACGACGATGAGTACGGAGAGCAGGTCGGGGGTAAGTCCAGGCCACGGTGCGTCGGCCAGCGTCATGATGGTACCATCGATGAACGAGTCGACGACATAGTGTTTCTGACGGGGAATGAAGAGATCGTCACCGTCTTCTTCGACTTTGACACCTAAGCGTCGGAAGGCATCGGGGATGATGCCGAGGTTTGCGAGCGAGACATCCTTGATGTGTATGCCGTCGCCACACATGGCAGCCATACCGATGAACGAGCCCACCTCAATCATATCAGGCAACAGTCGGTGGTCAGTGCCGTGCAACGTGCTGACGCCAGCGATGGTGAGCAGGTTGCTGCCGATGCCTGTGATGTTGGCCCCCATACGGTTAAGCATGTGGCAGAGCTGTTGGATGTAGGGTTCGCAGGCTGCATTATAAATAGTGGTAGTTCCTTCGGCAAGTACGGCAGCCATGATGATGTTGGCTGTACCCGTGACGGAAGCCTCGTCGAGCAGCATGTAGGAGCCTTTCAAGCGTTTGGACCCGATCTCGTAGACGTTACGATTCGGAATCTGGCGGAAGCGTGCACCGAGTTTCTGGAATCCGAGGAAGTGAGTGTCGAGACGGCGTCGGCCAATCTTATCGCCACCGGGCTTGGCAATAACGGCCTTCCCCATGCGGGCTAGCAACGGACCAATCATCATGACGGAACCGCGCAGCTGGGCGCACTTCTCTACGAATTCGTCGCTCTCGAGGAAGTCCATGTTAAGGGCATCGGCCTGGAAGGTGAAAACGCCCTTATCCTTGGATGTCACTTTTACGCCGACATCCTTCAACAGTTGGATGAGGTTATTGACATCTCGGATGTTGGGGATGTTGCTGATGGTGACAGGCTCGTGGGTGAGCAACGTGGCACAGATGACTTGCAGCGCCTCGTTCTTGGCCCCCTGCGGCGTGATGGTGCCACTGAGCAGATGTCCGCCTTCAATCTTGAATGTAGCCATCTCTTACTTCTTTTTCTTTTTGCTCTTGGTCTCTGCCTTCGCGGGTTGCAAGTGGTCGAACTGGAACATAGAGAGGTCGAGCTGGATAACACCGTCAGTAAAACGCGCCAAGTCGTCAGCAACTTTCTCGTCGTCTACAGAACCGTTGCCCCACGTTAGCAGGTCGCGCTTCATCTGGTTCGCAGTCTGGCGCACCAGTTCGTCGCGCTCGGGTCCTTCGGGCATAGTCTTCAGGTGTTCGAAAACTTCCGTCAACAGGCGTCCGTAGTAGCGCGGATAGTAGAGTTCGTTGTTGCCTGGCAGCGGCACCGGATTGGGTTTGGCATGAATCTTCTCAGCCTCGTTGACGTCGAAAGGCCAGTCGATGTCGAGCTGTTTACGGCTCATGAGGAACAAATGATCCCAAAGCGTCTGCTCGTAGTCAGGACTATTACGGAGCTGCGGATTCTTGCTTTCCATCTGTTCGATGATGGACTGTGCACAGGTATTGCGCTCTTCCTTGGTTGGCAAGCTAATGGCCAAGTCGACCATTTTCTGTATCTCCCGGCCATATTCAGGCATGACCAACTTCTCGCGCTGGGTGTTGTAGTCTAATCCTTTGATATTCATATTAATTTTTTCGGTTTGATTGCAATGAAGTCCTTCAGATAAAAGGGAACGAAATAGGCCACGTCCTCGAACTGTTCGTTGAGAAAACGTCGTTCGGCCAAGGGCTGCATCCATTTTGCCAGGGGTTCGATGCCCTCGATGAAGTGGGCATTGGGGTGAATGATGATGTCCTTACATTTCTCGGCACCATTGCCAAAGAAATAGATGGGACGCTCGTCGAGCCACTGCTTGTAGGTATCGGCTTCAACAATGTCGGCACTGACGTCACGAACGGTCTTTAGCCCGCGGTCGTAGAGAGCGGCATAAACCTCCATACGACGAGCATCGAGCATAGGACAGAGGAGGGCATTGTCTTCCTTGATTCTTTCGCCTAACAGCAGGGGAACACAAAGCAGTTCCAACGTGGGTACGGCAATGAGTTTCAAGTCGCGTCCATAGCAGATGCCTTTGGCCATAGAGACGCCGATGCGCAGTCCAGTATAGGAACCGGGACCGCAGCTGACGCTGACGGCATCGAAGGGAATGGCGTGATTGTCGGTAAACGACAGGGCTTCGTCAACCCTCGTTCCCAGGCTTTCAGCACTGGCTCCTTGCTCGCCTTGTGCTTTCTGTTCGAAGATGCATTGTCCGTCCTCGGAAACTGCCACGGAGCAGACGTTCGTGCTCGTTTCTATATGTAGTATGCAAGCCATAAATCTCTTTTTAAGGTGCAAAGGTACGAATTTTTCCCTCAATCCTCGCATGTTTCGTGGAAATTTTGTACCTTTGCAACCATATTTAAGAAATAAACCGATTATGATACAATCAATGACGGGCTACGGCAAGACAGTCGTGGCTTACAAAGGAAAGAAAATCAACGTTGAAGTGAAGTCGCTGAATTCGAAGCAGCTTGACTTGACTACCCGTATTGCACCGCTCTATCGTGAGAAGGAGATGGAGGTGCGGCAAATCGTTGCTGAAAAGCTGTTGCGCGGCAAGGTAGAACTTGCGGTATGGATAGAGAAAGATGCAGTCACCGAGGCAACACCAGTGAATACCGCCCTAATGGATAGCTATTATCAGCAGTTGAAGACCTTTGCCGAGGAACATGCCATTGCAGGTATAGACTGGATGCAGACGTTGGTGCGTATGCCTGACGTGCTGACGAAGACGGAGGTCGAAGTGTTGGACGAAGAGGAATGGAAGGTAGTACGCGAAGGTGTCTGCGAGGCAGTACAGCATCTGGTAGACTTCCGTACGCAGGAAGGTGCTGCGTTGGAAAAGAAATTCGCTGAGAAGATAGATAACATTGAGCAGTTGTTGGCATCGATAGAACCCTACGAGAAGAGTCGTGTGGAGAAAATCCGCCAGCGCATCGTTGATGGGCTGAAACAGATTCCTGGGGCCGAATATGACAAGAATCGTCTGGAACAGGAACTGATTTACTATATTGAGAAATTGGATATCAGTGAGGAGAAGCAGCGTCTGACGAATCACCTGAAGTATTTCCGTGAGACGATGGCAGACCAGCCCGGACAGGGAAAGAAATTAGGATTCATTGCGCAGGAAATGGGTCGCGAAATCAATACCACTGGCTCGAAGTCGAATCAGGCCGAGATGCAGAACATCGTGGTGAAGATGAAGGACGAACTGGAACAAATCAAGGAACAGGTACTTAATGCACTTTAAAATAGACCACGGATTAAACGGATGATACGGATATGAAAGGGAAAATGTTGATAGTGAGTGCTCCCAGTGGCAGTGGGAAATCGACTATTGTGAACTGGTTGATGCATGAGCATCCGGAGTTGAAGTTGTATTTTAGCATTTCGTGTACGTCGAGAACTCCGCGTGGTACAGAACAAAATGGCGTGGAGTATTTCTTTCTGACGCCTGAGGAGTTTCGTGAAAGAATCGCCAAACAGGAATTTCTGGAGTATGAAGAGGTGTACGAAAACCGTTTCTACGGGACGTTGAAGCAACAGGTGAAAAATCAGCGAGAGCTGGGACAGAACGTGGTATTCGACGTGGATGTAAAGGGTGGCATAAACATCAAGAAATACTATGGCGACGAGGCGCTGAGCCTGTTTATCCAACCCCCATCGGTAGAGGAGTTGCGCCGCAGACTGGAAGGCCGTAAGACGGATACTCCCGAGGCTATCGAAGAGCGTCTGGCCAAGGCGGAATACGAGATTACGTTTGCCCCTCAGTTTGACAAGATTATTGTGAACGACGACTTGGAGACTGCTAAGCAGGAGACGCTGAAAATAGTCAAAGCATTTCTTGGATGAGAAAGATTGGAATCTTCGGAGGCTCGTTTAACCCGATACATGTCGGACATATTGCTTTGGCGCAAGCTGTGCTGAAGCGGTGTGGGTTGGATGAGGTGTGGTTGATGGTGTCACCGCAGAATCCATTGAAACGAAACGACTCTGATTTGCTGGACGATGGGTTGCGGTTGGAGATGGCTCGGAAAGCGTTGGAGGGCGTAGAAGGCGTGAAAGCCTGCGACTATGAGTTCCAGTTGCCCAAACCCAGCTATACGTGGAACACGTTACAGCATCTGAGTAAAGACTATCCAGACTGCAGCTTTACATTATTAATAGGTGGCGACAACTGGGCGCACTTTGAACGTTGGCGTCACTGGAAGGATATACTGCGTGAATATGGCGTGATAGTCTATCCTAGGAATCAGTATTTGGGAACTATCGATGTTCCGCTGTTTCCTGTCAGCAGTACGGAGATTCGCCAGCGGGTAAGAGACAATGAAGACATTGGCAGCATGGTACCTGAGAACATCGTGCCGCTGGTGGAAAAGTATTATCGGCGATAGGTTACGCTTTGCGCAACCACCTGTATGTATGCACCAGAAGATAGCTGATGCGTGGTGGTAGGAAAAACGCTATGCGGTCGGCCAACGGATGGTGTGAAGTGACGTTCGGACGAATGTCGTTGGCGTATTCATGACATGCACTCCATTGACAGGATTCCACAAAATCTTCGTAGATTTTCAGCTGATGCTGAGTATAGTAATGCTTGAACTCGTCCCATCGTGGTTCCAATGTCTTGCGTAGTGTCTCGTCGTAAAGGCGCTCAACGTGGAGCTGTAGTTTGCGGTCGTTGGGAAGTCCTTTATTGTAGAGATAGATGGTGTCGGCAATGAAATAGACTTTCGGCCGTTTGACAAGACATTTAATCTGCATGAGGATGTCCTCGCCATTGCGAATCTGGGGTGGGGTGTCGAGACAATCTTCCAATAGTTCACGACGGAAGATAATGCCCCATAGCACACAAACGCCCAGACGGGACGACAGCAGGTCATGAATGATACCATCACCATCAACAAATCCTCGTCGCCCGGTATCGTAGAGTTGTCCGTATTGGTCGTGATAGGTTGCAATCACTTCGTCAGCTCCGCTTTCTTCAATCGCTTGATGCATGGTGCGCAGGGCTCCAGGCAATAGCTCGTCGTCGGAGTCGACAAACATGATATACTTGCCTTGCGATTCCTCCAAACCACGTCGACGAGCAGCTGTCACGCCGCCATTCTCCGTATGAATGATACGGATACGCTGGTCTTGCTGTGCCATCTTATCACAAATCTCTCCAGATTGGTCTGTACTGCCATCATCAACGGCAACGACCTCAAAGCTGTCGAAGTCCTGAGCCATGAGTTGGCGGAAACAGCGTTCGACGTAGGCTTCCTTGTTGTAAACGGGTATGACGACAGATATCTCCATGATTACTTGTCTGCTTTCTTCAAGATGAATTTAATGCACTCGTCCATCATTTTCACGCGTAGAAGTTTCATGATGCTCACATAAAGAAATCCTGCAATAGCAACCCTCACGGCAAGAAGAATATAGATGTTGGTTATGGGTATGGTGGCAACGTAGGTAACAGCCATCACGCCCAGTGCAACTATTGCAAAAGGAATGGTGTCTTTCAATACATCCCACAACCGTATGCCGATTAGCCGATGGGCGTATATCTGCCATACGAATAGCCAGACGATGTTGAGTGCAGAATAGGCGTATACCACTACAAGGATTCCTTGTTTGTAGGTCGCCAGAATCAGTAGGAACTGCAATACGATTTGTGCGATGTTCAGACGCATATTGATGTCGGCACGTCCCTGACTGATAATCAGATTCTTATAGAGCGAATAGAACGGCATGAAAGCTCCTCCGATGCAGAGTATTCGAAGAATAGGAATACTCTCCGTCCATTTTGGACCAATTGTTGACAGTATAAACTCATCAGCCACCATTGCCAGTCCGAACATGGCGGGGAATGCCAGCAGAGATGTGAACCGCAACATCTTACGGAACACGCGAACCTCCCGTTGCTCGTCTTCATCGTCGCGAATGCTTACCATGACGGGTTGCGCCACCTGGTCAATCATTCCTCCAATGGTTTGGTAAGCCATCGTATTCCATTTGAATGCCTGGAAGAAATTACCCACTACCTGTGGTGTACGTGCAAAGAGCTTACCAAAGACAAACGTCAAGATATTGTTGTTTATCGTATTGACAATCATGGTGACGAGGATATTCATCGAGAATCGGAACGTCTTACGGATGGGGCTGAAGTCAATCTTCAGCGAAGGACGCCACTTGACGTAATACCATCTGCCGATGATGAGCATTGTGGAGTTGACGACCTGTTGCCAGGCCAGACTCCAGTAAGAGTAGTCATTGAAAGCCAGAATGATGGCGGTGGTGCCAGAGACGACAAGAGCGGTAAGGCTGACGATGGTCATCTCGCGCTGCATCATGTTCTTCATCATATAGGCATTGGTAGAAATGCCTAACGATGAGATGAAAAACGCCAGGAAAATGAAACGCGAGAGGTCGGTCAGGCAGGGTTGCTCGAAGAATGCGGCTATCCAGGGGGCAACGGCGAACAGCAGGATATAGAGACAGAAACTGGTGATGGTATTGAACCAGAAGACGGCATTGTAGTCGTTATCCGTGGGCTGCTTCATGTTGATGATGGCAGTCGAAAAACCGCTCGATTGCAGATTGCCCGCAATAGCAGAAAAGATGGCTATCATGCCGATGGGTGCCCACTCCTCGGGAGTCAGCATACGACCTAACAGAATGCCGATAATCACATTCAGTATCTGCATGGTGCCATTGTTCAATGCACCCCAGAAGAGTCCTTTTGCTGTCTTTTCCTTCAGATTATCCATTGCGTCTGTGTTCGTCTATCATATCCATCAGTTTGTCGCTCTTGCCAGTAATCGTCTTACGGCAAAACATCTTGCCGCTGGCCAGAAGGGTTTCGTAATCAGCCTCCGTAAAGACCTTGATTTCCTCACCATATTCTATATAGGTAAGGGGGGTATAGTCCTCCAACCGTGTAAAAGTCCCTTCGGAAAGGATGCAACGTGAGGCAAAAGGCGATTGGAAGGCAATGGTCTGCCAAATGGTTTCCGACGGACAAAAACTGGTATTGAAATAGCGGACAAAGTCCGGATGGCTATCCATAAAGTCCATGCAGTAAGTGGCCAATTCCGAAGTGATGCCCCACCAGTCAGCTCCTTTATAAAGCGCGTAATGCTGTCCGTCGACAGTGATGTACAGTTTCTTACGGATGCCTAAGGCAAAGGAAATCTTCCGTAGCGACACCCTGAACTTGCTTTTCAGCGTGCCATAGCGCCACGCGTGGTTGTTCAGGAAACGGTATTCCTGATATTGCTTGGCGTCAATGCCTTGTTGGTGTTCAATGCAGATGCCCTGAATGAATTCCTGTCCCTTGTGCTGCGTCAGATAGTCCTTGATGCGCTGGTTGCTCCAGATAGGGTAGTCCAATCCGCTCAACGTAAACAGATAGTCAAAGTGCGGGCCGAAAGAAAGTGCTTCTTTCACCAGCGCCCTTTGGAACTTTACCTGCTGCATGCTTGCCCACATGACATCATAGCGTTCCTCGATGAAATGGACACGTGGGGAAGTAACCGTCGTACGGAATTTCTGCAGGTTGCTCTTCAGGTCGACATGTACGAAAATCTCGCTGTCCTCAGGCAGTTGTTCAGTAAGCCTGAGCAGATGCTGTGGATCCGTATGTGCCGAAATGAGGAATGCTATTTTCATCGTTTTTTGCGAATTATGTTGCAAAAGTAAGCATAATTCTTTGAAGTACCAAATAAAATGGCAAAGAATGATACAATAACGATGACTAATAACATAAGGATGAGAAAAATATAAGGTGTAGACCCCGATTTAGTAGATATGCTGGCAAAGGTCGTTTGATACTTGAGTATGCTGTCGATATAGGCATCGACCTGCGTCCAATTCTCTGCCTCGATTTCAGCGATGAGGCGAGGAAAGACGTCGTGAATGTATTTCTGGTGTTCGGAGTCAATATCGTCAGGCAACATCTCATAGGCCGCATACCATGCTACGATGCCTTTGGTATCAGTATGTGGGAATATGCGTAGCGATTGCCAGCCGTCGTAGTTGAAAACGTAGGTGCAGAACAACTGCTCTGCGCTGAGGCTGTCTGACGTGACGGATTGGTGTTGGCGGATATAACTGTTGAGCGACATGACATGGTTGTCGTTGTCGCAAACCAATAGCTGACAGAAATGAGCAGCTGTTGCTCTTGGCAGTGTGCCGTCAGCACGCATTCCGAGAACAACAGTTGCTAAAGAAAATACGATGATGAATCTCTTCATTAGATGGATTCAATGAAACGGATAACGGCGTCGCGGTCGGCCTTCTTCAGATGATAGAACTTCTCCGTAGCGCGGTAGCCATCCGACTGCTTAGAATATCCGTGCCACATAATGGCCTCCAGAATGGTGCGTGCACGGCAGTCGTGCAGACGATCGTCATTGCCAGTCAGCTGACGCGACAGGCCGCGACCCCAGAGTGGGGTAGTGCGGCACCAGCCTGTACGGATGTCGTTCTTCATGAACAACCTGTGCTGCACCATATCGGTATAGGGCCAGATGGTCTGATTGGCAAAACGGGGCAGCATCTTCGAGGCATCCTTCCCAATGCTTTGGGCGTATGCCTTAATGGAGGCGTCAATCCACATATCGTCATCGCCAGTAGTCCATGAGGGACGGTGACACTGGGCGCAACCCAGTTCCGTGAACAGTTCCTTACCACGCTGCACGTCGACTTCATTCAGGTTACGTGCAGCAGGAACGGCCAGTCCGCGATGCCATACCATAAACTGATAGTACTGCTTGTCGTTCATTTCCTCTTTGCCGTTATAGGGAGCACCATAGAACAGATACTTGTCGAAAGTTTCCTTCTTGGCAATCGACGAACAACTCAGGATTTCGTTCACACGCTCTGCAATACCTTCGTCTGTGCCATCGGCATAATAGGGGTGCAGAATGCTCGATTCAGCAACGCCATGCTGTTTGATGTATGCAATGACCTCCGCATCCTCGCTCTGTGCCTTGGCCCAGGCGGGTGTGGTATAGAGCCAGTGACGGTCACTGCGTGTCACGTTGGTAATGTTCCAGATGGCATTGGCACCGGCACCGTCCTGCAGCGTGCCGCGCGTCATAGCGTAGGTAAAGCGTTTCAATGGTCCGTGGTCGCCGTGGAACGTACCTGTGTCGTTATAGCCTGCGGAATAGTAGGCGGAAGCCTTGAACTTGCCAGCCTCCTTGTCCCACATGGCAGGATTCAGCTCGACATACTGCGATTCTGCCTTCCATTGTGCTTCGATGTCCTCGTCAGTGATAGCATCGAGCAGACCTGTGCCATAGACGCCGATGGTCGATTCCAGGCGTACGTCGTAATTGGTGGGCTTGGGGTTGGTGTTGAAAGCTTCCTGCGGAATGCGTACCTCAGGATAGATCAGTGCATACTGCTCACCGTCCTCAAACTGCATGGGCAGGCCGCTTTCCATCTCTGTGACCGTTTTCCAATCGATGCTGATGAGGTCTTCGTTAATGGGAGCCTTGAAAGGCGACATGGCCTGAGTCTGAGGCATTCCCGTTACCTCGCTGATGTAGGCGTTGTTGTCAGGATGATAGATGACCAGCAAGTAGCCGTTGCCAATCTGGTTGGCACGATATTCCGTCTGGCGCTTGCCGTGACCATAGCTGGGGTGACAGGCAATACACGAGTTGCGTACCCACGCAGGACCCAGTCCCTTGCGAGGTTCTTGCTCGAAGGTGTAGAGCTTCTCGAAGAAGCCCTCACCTACGATGAATTCATCCTCCATCCCGGCCTGACTGGTCACTGCCGGAGCAGGAGCCGAATAGCTGGCTTTCTCCGTCGTTCCCATCTTTCCGCCAGGATACCATTCTTCGGCAGTGAAGTTGCCTGTTGCTTTGCCAAAAGCTTGTTCGTCAGGCGTCAGCGGTCCTAACTCCGTACCGTTGTCATCACTGTCGGAACAGCCTGCCAGCAACAACCCCACACCTATTATTAATAATTTGTAATCCTTCATGTTCAACTCTTAATTCTTAACTCTTAACTCACAACTACTCTTCTGTTTCCCAATCCTCGTCGTCCTCGAAGTTGATGTTCCAGATGGTGCAGCAGTACTTCACAAAGGGCGAAGGCATGTTGCTGATAGCCTCGATAGCAGTGACGTAGCCGTTCTCCACTTTCTGATTGACAGCCTCGCTCTTGACGCTGGCAAAGAAGGTGTGGAACGAATAGTCGTTGGCGGTCTTGTCGGTAGAGCCTAACCATACGTTACGAATGGAGCGGATGTTGTCGCGGAAGTCGGTGATGGAATTGTAGCTGTAGGGCGATTCCACGTAGCTCACATCGCCAGCAGCGAAGGGATTGGCAATCTTGGCCGTTCCCACCTCGTTGGCAATGGCCACGCACGAACCCTCGTCGTCGCTCAGCACCTGGGCGATAGCGGCTTTCAGGGTAGAGAACGTGCTGTTGCTTCCGCTGATACCGGCCTTCACGAGGTTGTCGCCATACGACAGACCCTTCTCCGTCTGATAGTCCAGACCAGCGGCCTTCACGACGCTGAGGCGATTGCTGTTGACACCGCCGTCCCAAGCGCACTGCAACTGGAAGCAACGTTCCTTCAGCAGCTTGCAAATAGTCTGGGCATAAGCCAGCTCTTGAGCACCACTGACGTTCTCGAAATTCTTATAGGTGTCGTTGCCCTGCAACTCGGCAACCTTACGAGGTTGACCGTCGCGGAACAGGATGAACTCCAGCGCATGGAAGCCTAAGATGGTGGCATCCTC
>Ga0265301_10002310_pt1 | contig 22417 bp, 3 predicted proteins | sample AusTroGonzalo_MG_2_FD_193488 | JGI IMG/M metagenome (GOLD analysis project Ga0265301, IMG submission 193488) | Bovine rumen microbial communities from tropical cattle in Woodstock, Queensland, Australia - Gonzalo_04 | ecosystem: Host-associated > Mammals > Digestive system > Stomach > Rumen ... | reverse complement strand
GGTTTCTCTTGCACGACCCATGGAAACCCATGCGGGGCACTCGGTATCCACATCGCCTTGGCCACCGCCGAAGACGTTACCCGTGCAGGTGTGGATCAGCTGACCGTTTTCATACATGGTCCACTGGCCCGGGTTACTGGCTTCCGTATAGGTAAGCTCCATAGGCGAACCGATGCTGCCTCCGTTGATGGTGATGTTGGACGAACCCGTATTAGCATAATACTTGGCATCATCATCCCACCAACCGAGGCCGGCCATCTCACCGCCACCGACCACGTTGCCGTGGATGACGGTATTGTCGCCAGAGATGTTGATGGTGGAATTGGTGACACGACCGGCATCCACCATTTGGTAGTTTTCGAAGTCGCCCTTACCGCTACCGAACACGTCGCCCACACTGTAGTCGCAGATGAGCAGGGAGTCGGTGGCGCTGGTACCAATCGTACCGCCGGTGATATTAATAATGGTATTGCCGTGGTTTTCATCGACAAACTTACCGTCGATATCCACACCCGTGAGGGCCAGACGACCGCCGCCATAGACGGAAGCCTTGGTGGAGCCAGCCGTAATGGTCACATTGGTGTTGCCACCCACACGGCCGCAGGTCGGGTTGAGATAGAAGGTCGTGTCGGCTTCAGTTCCGGTACCGGTAATCTCGAAATAGCTGCTACCCTTACCACCGCCGTAGACGCTACCATCGTAGTCGGAGACGCCGTAGGTGCCGATGACACCACCTTGAATCTTCACGTCAGTGTTGCCCAACACGTGGCCGTTCTCACCACCGCCGTAAACGTCGCCATAGACGTGACCGCCGCTGACGAGGACTGTGGTGCTATCCACATTACAATAGGCCTTCTGTTCGTCAGTGGAGCGACCCCTACCGGCACCGAAGACGCTGCCGCCGTAAGAGAAGCCCTCTCCATTGACATCCGAAGCCAGACCCACCTTAGCGTTGCCGCTGATGCTGACCTTGGGCACGTCGTTCTTGGTGCTGAGGTCGCCGTCGCCCACCGTGGCGAGGTTACCGCCACCATACACATTGCGGTGGATGCGGCCACCCGTGATTTCAACGTCAGTGGAACCCAAGACCGAACCGGCCTTGATGCTATAGTGCTCCTGATTGTCGGTGCCGATATACTTACTGATACCCGAGCCGCCGCCGATGACGTTACCACGAGCAATCCAATACGTGGTTTCGAGGTCGTCGGTACCCACCGTGCTACTTGCGTAGGCAGGATTCTTGTATTCCACGCCGATTTCGCCACCGCTCACATTAACGTCGGTGTTATAACGCACGTGACCATCCTGGGCACCGCCGAAGACCGAGCCGTGGAGGAAGGCGTTGCCGCTGATGTTGACCACGGTGTTGTTGACGAAGCTCAGGCGCGATTCAATCTTGGTCTCGTCATCACTATTGGCTTCAACAAGACCACGGCAGCCGCCGAAGACCGAACCGTAAGGAATGTTGTCCTTGAACACATCCTCGGGCTTGGTGGGATCCTTAGGCAGCATACCCAGGGTACCGCCGCTGACGGTGACGGTGCAGAGACCGCTGTCGTCCACCGTACCCGTTTCATTGAGACCAGCAAGGCCGATGTAGTTACCCTTACCGACCGAAGCCGTGTTGCCGCCGCCGAAAACGCTGCGCACCACGTAGGCATCTGTCCTATTGGCAGCATTGACGGTGACATTGGTGTTACCATACACCTTACCGGCAGTGAGGCTGTACTGTTTCGTCGTCGCTCTGGAGTCTGCCAAGTAGGTATCCTTACCCTTACCGCCGCCGTAGATGGCGTGACCCACAAGGCCCTTGGTGAGGGTGATATTCGTATTATTGTTGACGTGACCGTTCTCACCGCCGCCGTACACGGCACCGGTGATGCAGTGCTTGTCAGTCTTCTTATAATTCAAAGGTGTGGCATCGAGGTTGGCGTAGTTGATGACAATCGTAGCCTCGTCCACATTGGCCATGTGAGCCATTCTGTAGCTCGGTCCGGCCAGACCCTTACCACCACCGTAGAGGTCGCCGTTGTCGACGCGGTACTCCTTGATGGAGTCGGCACTCAGATCCAGACCCGTCACAGGAGAAATGGCTATCAAGGTATCATTGGTTTGATCATATCTATAGGGACCCATGAAGTCCTTACCGGTGACACCGATACGGCCGCCCGTGACGTTGATGTTGGCTTTACCAGTATTTGCAGTATATCTGAACTCGTAAGGCCAGCTGAGGGCGTAGTTGCCGGTATGCTTGGTGGAGTCAGCGATGCTACCCACGGAGGCTAACTCACCGCCGCCGTAGACGCTCTTCTTGACCACACCGCCGCTGATGTTGATGTCGGTGTTACCGAACACGCGACCTGCCAGCTGCATAGGCGTGTTGACCACAGCAGGAGCCGAAGGATCCAAAGCCGTGGCGAAGGAGTCATCCGAGCTACCATAACCAGCGCCGTAGACATCGCGCCAGATTTCGCCGCCAGCGATGTCGATGTCGGCATTCTGGGCCACAATACCGAACTCACCTCCGCCATAGACATTACCCTTGATGACGGCCGTGCCGCTCACGTTCAGGTCGGTGCTCTTCACCTTGGCCTGACGGGTCCACAAGGGATCGATTTCGATGTTGTCAGCCTTCTTGATACGACCCATGGCACCGGTGAACACGTTACCACCAATGGAGTGATTCTCGAAGTCGGTGTGATAGAGTGCCTCGTAGTCATTACCGATGGTACCGCCGCTGATGTTGACCGTGACGTGACCGTGGGTATCGGTACCGTTGTCTTCCTGGAATTTACCGTAGTTGGGGTCATTCTCTCTCACGAGGTAAGTACCCACGGAAGCCAGACGACCGCCGCCGTAGACGGAGCCGAGCAAGGTACCGCCGCTGATGTTGACGTCGATGTCACCACCAACGACACCTGCGGTGAGGGCTAAGCTGGAGAAGCCACGACCGCCGCCGAAGAGGTTACCGTCCACGTAGGAACGACCCGTGGTGCCGATAACGGGGCTCGAAACATTGCTTCCGTTGATGGAGTCTCTGACGGTGACGACGGCATCGTATAACACGTGACCGTCCTCGCCGCCGCCGAAGATGGAACCGTAGATGATACCACCATTGACATCGACAACGGCATTGCGCACGTTGGTCTCGGTATTGAAGATGGTACGCGGATCACCCTTACCTGAACCGAAGAGGTAGCAGGTGACAGGATGGGCGTCGATTTGCGTCAAAGTACGCGGCACACCCAAAGTACCACCGCTCATTTTGACGGTCGCGGTACCACCAGAAACATAAGCATTGTGATAATAAACACCGGCAATGTCGGTCAGTTCGCAGCCGCCGTAGACGCTGGTGAGGATATGACCGCCCTTGATGTTCACAGTGGAGCTGCCGTATACCCTACCCGATTCGGGGTTCCAGACGGCAGTGTCGCGCGTGGTTCCCGGCACCTTAGTAATATAAGGATAGTAACCCGAGCCGCCGCCGAACACGTTGCCGAACCAGGTCTTACCGTCGGTAGGCGTTTGGGTCGGGTCGTTCTTGATAGCTATCGGGTCGTAAGGACGGAGCGTTGCCGCATCGTAGGGTGAGTGGACGCATTCCGCCAGGGCGTCGCTTGCAGCGACATCCTCAACGCCGTAGGTGAAGTAATCCAGCGGGTTGAAGAACTTATTCTCAGCATACTTTTCCTCAGGCACGCCTGGTGCTGTTTCACCAGAGCCGATTTGGCAGTTGCCTTCGATGGTCACCGAGGTGTTGCCACGCACGTGGCCGTTTTCTGCGCCGCCGTAGACTGCACCTTTCACCCATGCCGTACCGCCGATGGTCACTTCAGTGCCGCCGACAGTGTTCATAAAGTTGACAAAACGATGGCGGTGTTCAGGATCCGGCTCACCCATATCCACGATCGGTGAGAGGACATCGTCATTAGGATCCATCACAAAGCCTTGGCCGCCGCCATAGACGTGGCCGAGGTCGGTGTTATATTTTAAGTTGTAGTTGCCTTCTCCCTCAGCCATCGTGAAATCCATCTCCATACGGTCAGTACCGATGCGGCCGCCGTTGACGGTTACCTTGGTGATACCCGTGCCGGGCTGCAGGGCAATGTTGCTGAGCGTAAAGCTCGGGAAATTCTGGTTCCATGAGTAATGACCCACATTGGCCAGCTCACCGCCGCCATAAACCGAGCCATAAATGATGGTGGGGTTGTGATCGGGATCCTCCTCGGTGATTTCCACCTCAGTGTTCTTGGTCATGGAGAGGAACAAAGCCGTGTGCTTGGGCTGACCAACAACTCCATCGAGGTCGCCCTTGCCGCCACCAAAGACGTCGCCCACACTGGAAGCCGTCCATTCGCGGATGACATCGGGATTACCGATTTTGCCGCCTTTCACCTTCACGGTGACATAACCATACTTTTGGTCTTCGCCACACACGCCATCAGTGATGGTGTAGCCGCTAATGTCAATACCCGTGAGGGCCAGACGACCGCCGCCGAAGATAGAGCCGAGCAGATGACCGCCCTTCATTTCCACATCGATGTTGCCACGCACACGACCCGAGATGAAGTTGGTCTTTTCGTAGTTACGGCCACCACCGAAGATGTTACCATCGTAAGAAGTGGTACCCGTGGTACCCATGAGACCACTCAGGTAGTGAACCTCAGCATTGCCGAGCACGTGGCCGTCCTCGGAACCGCCGAAGATGCTACCCCAGATGCGGTTGAATTTGTTGTTTTCAGGATCCCAGCCTTCCATGTTCACATTGACGATAGCCTGGTTGACGTCAGCAATGTCGTTGTACTGGCCATAGGGATGGTCTATCGTGGCGGGGGCGTTTCCAATACCTTTACCGCCGCCAAAGACATAGCCATCGACGCCATTCAGACCGATGGGGATGTTATAGCCGCTTTCCACTCTGGGAGCCGGACCCACCTGACCGCCGAGGATATTGACCGTGGCGACACCCGTGGAGTCGGCATGGGTGGTCGTGCCTTGTTTGGGTCTGTAGTCGGTACGTTCCCCAACGGGATTACCGTTTAAGGTATTCAAAGGAGTATGGGTATAAGATTCTCTCAAGCCCACGCTGGCCATCTCACCACCGCCGTAGACGCTGTGAAGCACATGACCGCCGCTGATGGTGACGTTGGTGCTGTCCTTCACGAGAGCCTCGTCGCGGAAGTCCTTGTCACCCTTACCGCCGCCGAACACCGAGCCACCGCAGAGGTGGACAATGGAGTCGAGAGGCTGAGAAGTGGCTGTGCCGTGCTTGCGGACATAGTCGATGACACCCACAGTGCCGCCGGCCATATTCACGTCGGTGCATTGTTTCACCTGACCGTACTCACCGCCGCCGTACACGTTGCCAGGTACGAAGGCACCGTCACCGAGGTTGACCTCGGAGTAGATGACGGTGGAGAAGGTATTTTCGTCGCGAACCAGTTCACCACGGCTGCCGCCGAAGACCTGACCACCGTAGGTATAGGCCTCATGGGTCACAGGATCGATGCCGCCGATCACATCCGAAGTGACACCGATAGCGCTGTTGATTGTCACTTTGGCCAAGGACTGTTGGCGGTTGGCGTCATATTTAAGGCGGATACGCGGAGCACCCACGATAGCCAGGGAGCCGCCGCCGTATACATTGCGGTGGATGAGACCACCGTTGATGGTGACATCGGTAAAGCCTGTCACCGAGCCTGAGCTGTAGCTGTATTGCTTCTCGTTGTTTTCATCCAAATAGGTACCCATACCAGAGCCCGAACCGAAGACATTACCGCGAGCCATCCATTTGAAGTGCTCGAGGTTGGCCGTATCGACCAAAGCTTTGGCAGTCTCTGGATTCACGTAGGCAAGACCGATTTCGGCATCGTTGACGACCACTTGCGTGCCCCAGCGGACGTGACCGTCCTGACCGCCGCCGTAGACCGAACCTAAAAGGCGCGGGCTGTTGACATCGGGCGTGGCCTTAGGTGTGGCACCGATGGTGACATGGGTATGGTTAACATAACCCAGGAAGAACTGAGGATAATAAAGGATGCGAGGGCTGAGCGTCTGAGGCGCATTGGGTGCAGCCTCACCACGGCAACCACCGAAGACATTACCCGTAGGCAGTTCATCCTTGTCACCCTTCACGGTACCAATCTGACCGCCATTGATAGTAATATAGGTGTGACCCGATTCGGCCAGTTTGGCACGCAATTCCGTTGCATTGTCATCAGTCCATCTCTCGCCGTAGCCAGACTCTTGATAGTCCCCAGGGCCGCCGGCATAGTTACCCTTACCCACAGAGGCACGGTTACCGCCGCCGAAAATATTGCGCACCACATAACCGCCGTTGACAGTAACGTTGGTGTTGTTGTACACCTTACCGGCAGTGATACTGGGTACTTCTGCCTCGTAGGATGTAGTGGGTTGCAATTGCGCATTGTAATGCAACAATGTGACGGTATAGGTATCGGTACCCTTACCGCCGCCGTAGATATTGTGACCCACGAGACCGTTGTCGAGGGTGATGTTGGTATTGTTGATGACGTGACCGTTCTCACCGCCGCCGTAGACAGCGCCAGGCAGACAACCCAGGCTGCCGTAGGTAGCCCAACCATTATTACCATCATAGGTAGGATAGAAACCACTGACCCAATCTTCAGGCTTGTAGTTTTCAGGTGTAGCTGTGTTGCTCAGATATTTGATATTGACCACTGTGTTGTTGACATTGGCACTATGAGCCATCAAATAGCGATCACCCGCTTTACCCTTGCTGCCGCCGTAGAGGTCACCATTGTCTTCGCGGGCCGCTTTGATTTCAGCGTCAGTCAGCTCGTCATTGGTGACAGGATTATAGGGTTTGTCGTGCGCATTCCAAGGGCCTAGGTAGTCCTTACCGGTGAGACCCACACGACCGCCAGTAATGTTCAAAGAGGCGGTGCCAGTGCCATCGGCATATTGGAACTCGTAAGGCCAGCTGAGGGCGAAAGTCACGGAATCATTGCTGTGCTTGGCGTTGATGGTATCATTGACGATGGTACCCACCGAAGCCAGCAAGCCGCCGCCGTAGACGCTCTTCTTGACCCAGCCGCCGCTGAGGGTGACATTGGTGTTGCCTTCCACCAAACCGGCACGCTGCAGAGGCATAATCATGACGGAGTCAATGGCTGTCGAATTGGCATAGGGGTACTTGGCTTTCTGGGCGATGTCTTCACTACCTTCACCGCCGCCGTACACGTCGGACCAGATCGTACCGCCCTGAATCTTCACATTAGTGTTGGCCGTCACGATACCGTACTCACCGCCGCCGTAGACATTACCCTTGATGATGGGCTTTTTGCCGTTGGCCTCGCGAATGGTGACGTCGGTGTTTTTCACCTTAGCCATATAAGGCCACAAGGGGTTGGTGGTACCGTCGAGTTTCTCAAGACGACCCATGCTGCCGCCGAAAACGTTGCCGCCGTAAGTATGACCCCAGTGGTGGTACTTCGACTCGTGGTCGTTACCGATGGTACCACCACAGATGTCGATGGTGACTTTACCGTGGTTCTCCCCACCCTGCATCTCGCCGTATGTAGGCTGACCAGGATTGGTGAAGTGAGTACCCACAGAAGCCATACGGCCGCCGCCGTAGATGGAGCCCAGTATAAGGCCGTCCTTGATATTGACAGTGATGTTGCCTCCCACAGCACCTGCGGTGAGGGCTTCACCCGAGAAGCCACGACCGCCGCCGAAGACGTTACCGTCGACATAGGAATAACCCAAGGAACCAATCAAAGTAGTAGCATCATCGATATTGACGGCCACATCACCGATAACGTGACCCTCCTCGCCGCCGCCGAAGACCGAGCCGAATATGGTGGCACCGTCGGTAACATTCACTTCAGTCGAGCCAACGTTGTTCCAGGTGTTAGCCCAAATACGGCGGTCACCCATACCTGCACCAAAGAGGTAGCAGGTAACAGGATGACGCGCAATAGTGATGGAGTCGCGCGGCACACCCAAGGTACCGCCCGACATATTGACCGTAGCCTTACCCAAGACATCGGTGTACTCGTTACCACCGTAGATGGAGGTCAGTACGTGACCGCCCGTAATCTCCACTGTGGTGTTGCCGTTCACGCGACCGGCGGTACGACGCCAGACGCCAGGAGCAATGGGATAATAACCCGAGCCGCCGCCGAAGAGGTTACCGAAGAACGTGTGTCCGTTGGAACCTTGAGTAGCACCACCTTGGGCATCATATCCAGGAGTATCGGCAAAAATATCAAAAACATGATAGTGACCGTCTGCATCGCCGAAGGGGAAAGCGTCACATTCGTGGAAGGGATAATCGCCAGCATGGGATGCGTAGTGACCAGCCTTGATAGCACCTATCACTGCAGCCCACTGGCTTTCGGTGTAAGGGTCGTCCCAATGCTCATGACCTTGGCCGTCATTGTGATAGCCGATACCAATCTGGCCGCCGGTCATCTTCACATGGGTGTTGCCCAGCACCAAGCCGTTCTCGGCGCCGCCATACACGGAGGCCGAGATGAGTGAGTTGTTGCTGATTTCCAGATAGGTGCTGTCGACCACAGCTAAGGCGACCGCCTTCTTGTAAGTGATGGAGTCGGCCTCGCCGCGACCACCGCAGAAGACATAGCCATAATCATCGTCGGAACCAGGCAAAGGCATCTTGGGGTTGGTGACACCCACCGTGCCGCCACTGATGAGCACCTTGGCCAGACCCGTACCCTGGGCGCAGGAGGTAGGCACCTTGACAATGGTACCCCCATTGTCATAGACCCAATCGGCATAGCTCGTGAAGGAGCCTACCGAGCCCAGTTCGCCGCCGCCGTAGATGCTGCGTTTCACCTGGCCACCTTTCATATTGACCAAGGTGTTGCCTTCCACCAGACCCGCTTTTTCGTCGGTCTCCACGCCTTGACCGCCACCATACACCGAGCCTTCGATGAGACCGTTGTTGATGGTCACGGAAGTGTTATTGATGGTCACGATGGGTTCGTCGGAAACGACCAGGCTGTCGTTCTTCACGAAGCCCAGCCTACCGCCACCGTAGACATTACCTTTGATGTTGACCTGCGCTGAGGCTACGCCGCATGTCAGCAGCAGGCCCAAAGTAAGAATTTGTTGTAAACGCTTAAATTCCATCACTTATCTATTTTTTATTTTTCTCTATCAAATTGCTCAATCATTTTATTCCTCGGGGACGATAATCACTTGAGGACTACCATTCACATTACCTTCATTACCGCCGCCGAAAACGCTACCCCTGATTTCCACCTTGTTGGTGTTGGTCTTCTCACCAATGATCACTTTAGGATTGCCTGTGACGTTACCCAAGTTGCCGCCGCCGAAGACATTGCCTTCGTATTCCGCGGCTGGCAGGAGGTAGCCCGGATTCAGAACCGGAAGCAGGCCATGGCCTTGGGCATCGAGCGGCGAGGTGCCGCCGATGATACCCTTGATAATCTTGATTTCGGGCGAGAAGGTGCTGCCACTGCCATTGTTGATGTTGACAGGCGTGTAATCCGTGTGGTTACCTGCGCCATAGATGTTACCGATAAAGAGCGGGCAGGTAGCGTTGTCGGCACTGTTCACGGTGATGGTAATCTTACCGTCGACATTGCCGTTGATGTCGCAGCCGCCAAAGAGGTTACCGATGGTACCGCCTTCAATCAGCAGATTGACGTGACCCTCAGTTTCGGATGTGGAGGGATTGTCATGAATGCAGGAGGAATAAGTCTGCAATGGTTGAGGCAGGCTGGTATTCTCGAAACTACCCTTCGAGCCGCCGAACACATTCTCGAACACGCCGCCCTGGATAGTGAGGTTGATGTTACCATAAATCTGAGCCAAGTTACTGCCGCAGTACAGATTGACGAACTTGAAGTCGGTACCGCAGGGGATGGTTTCGGTGATATCACCATAGATTGTGGTCTGGTTGGCACCCATGAAGTGGTCGACCACCACAGCATCCTGACAGCCGTCGAAGACGGTGTTGGTGATGGTACCCCCTTGGAGCACGTCACCGTGTTCATTACTACCATTGACCAGCAGTTCGATACGGCCGCCACCGAGGTGGATGTTGATGCCGCCAGCACCGATATTGGCTGCATGGTCGGCACCCAACTCACCATTACCGCCGCCGAACACCCAGAAGAGACGACCGCCGTCGATGGTGAGGTCAACACCAGGCACGTAAGCCGCGTTACCACCGCCGAAGAGGCGTCTGATGGTGTTTTCGCACTGGTGGATATGCACGTAGGTCTTCTTATCGGTAGTCACGCTGGCACTATAGTAGTCAGCCTCATTACCGCCGCCGAACACCTGATCGATGGCATAGCCAAGACCTGCTCCTATATAAGCAGCTTCATTGGTAGGAATATGAGCTGTTTTGTACACATCGACATAGACATTTTCAAGAGGATAACCATTCTGGTTGTTGCAGCCATAAATGTCGCAGTTGATTAGAGTAGCCTGGCCACTCAAAGTGGGATCATCTCCAGGATTGGCACCTGGGATAGACTTACCCACATTGACATGAACCACGCCTTTCACCAAGGCAGCGATGTCAGGGGTTTTACTTCCCAAACCACCACCATAGACTGCACCATTTATGGTGCCGTTGAAAAGGTTGACGGTAGTGCCGTTACTGGCACTGGTATTGACATTACCGAAGGCAGAGCCGCCGTACAGCTCACCAAACAGTTTCGGAAATTCATTGGGGTGTGCATCATCGTCAGTGCCGAAGTTCACAAGGACATTACCTGTGACATTGGTGGGCTGACCGTAACCGCCGCCATGAATGTTGGCGGTGTTGGTTTCGCTCTCACCAATCGTACCGCCGGTAAGGGTGACGTTAGTGTTACCCGTGACGATACCCCTGATGTTGCAGCCGCCGTAAATACCAGCGCCCGCTTCTGTACTTGTACCAATGGTGCCGCCTTCAACGAAGACGTAGGGGTTACCCGTGACATCTGCTTCATTGCCGCCGCCGATGACCTTGTCAGCCACCGTACCACCCGTGATCTGAACGTAGGGGCTACCTGTGACGCTGGCCTTGTTGCCACCGCCCACGACACTTCCAGTGACCGTGCCGTCAACGACATGGACGTATGGATAGTCAGGTGTTGCCGAAGGAGCTGTGTAAGCAGCCAAATTACCGCCGCCAATCACGGTGCCGGAGGTACCGCCGTTGACCGTCACTTCAATCTTGCCACTCACATCACCCGTAACATTGCAACCGCCAAAAATGGTGTCAATCACCCTACCCTGGTTCATGTTCACCACGATATTGCCACCGACGCCCGCCTGGTTACCGCCACCGAAGATGAAATGCACCTGGCTGTCGGGGTTATTGTCATCATAGACTACTAAGGTGTTGCCTTCAACAAATGCCATGTCACCGCCACCGAAGACGATGCCATAGCCAGGAGTTGTAGTGCCATTGAGATTACTACCCACAATAGCTCTATGCTCAGAATTGTTGTCGCCGATGGTCACTTTAGGACTGGCCCCGTTCACGGGAGCACCCCAGCCGCCACCGTAGACCACATTGTTGACTGTGCCGTGAATGACATTGACCTCAGGGGCGATACGTTCACCAGAACCAAACGTAGGCGTGTAGGAAGCGAGTCTGCCGCCGCCGTACACATCGTTGATGCCTAGGCCACAGTTTTGGACAGTGTCAAGCACATTCACCTGGATGAGGCCCGTGATGTTACCATTGTTGTTGGTGCCGCCGTAGGCTTGATTGATGGTGCCGCCCAAAAGGTTGAGGGTGACACTACCATCAATATTAGCTGCTGTTCCGTCCTGAACACCTTTGGATCCACCAAAAACGCTGGTGATGGAGCCGCCCATCACATCGAGGGTGACATCACCTTCAATGCTGGCCAGTTTGGAACCGCCGTAGGCCTCCCCTATCGTGCCTGCGCCGCACTTGATCTGGGAATAGACACCCGAAGTGGCGTTCAGCGCAGCTTCATTACTGCCGCCGAAGAACTCACCAATATTCTGAGGACAGCCGCTGCCGTCAGTGACTTCCGTGTACACCGGGCCGGCGATATTGCCAGTCTTGTTACTGCCACCGAAGAGGTGAGCCATGGTACCGCCCAGAACCACCAGGTTGGTACCGCCATTGCCGATGTTGGCTGCTGTGACTTCACCGTTGCCGCCACCGAAAACGAAGTCCATACGACCGCCTTGGATGGTATCCACCACACCGACAGCTGCCGCAGCATCACCGCCCGAGAATACCCTGCGAATGGTGTTCAAGCAACCGTGGATGTAGACCATGGTCTTGCTCTTCGAGTCCGCACCGCCCTTAGGCGCGTAGTCGGCTTCGTGACCGCCGCCGAACACCTGGTCGATGGCGTATTGGGCATCGCTTTCATTGTATGAAGCTTTGTAAATATCGCCTGTTGTATAATTGTTGTAATTATAAGCCGTTTTCCACACATTCACGTACACGGAGTCTTGAGGCGAGCCGTTGGCGTTGTTGCAGCCGTAGACATTAGCCTCTCTCAGGTCGATGAAGCACTTGTCTTCGGGCTGGTCTTCGTTGCTGATGTTGACGAACACCTTACCATAGACCTTGGCAGGGATGGCGGTATTGGGGTCGTCGCCAATCTGTTTCTGTCCCAGAGCACCGCCATAGAGGTCGCCGTGCAGGGTGCCGTTGTTGAAGTTGACCGTAGTGGTCGTAGTGGCATTGGTGGCACTCAGGTCATCGGTGTTGACATCACCCAGGGCTGCGCCGCCGTAGACGTCGCCGTAGATTACCGGCAGGCCCGTCCACGAAGTGGCTGTGGCAGGACCGATGTTGACGAACACGTTACCGGTGGTCTTGGTGGGCTGACCGAAGCCGCCACCGTACACATCGGCAGGTGTAGTGCTGGTACCCACTTGTCCGCTGAGGATATCGACGAGCGAAACCTCAGAGGTGGGAGGCAGCTTGGTGTTGCCGGAAGCCACTAAGTCTTCGCCTATGTAAACATTTCCTTCATATTCTCCGGTTCCGTAGATATAGTTACCGTTGCCGCCGCCGAAGATGGTGCCTGTTTCAAGAGGGGCACCTGCTGTGAGGCGATTGAGGACCACATGTGAGGTATCGCCCACCGCGCCACTGATATCGCAGCCGCCGAAGAGGGTCGCCGTATGGTTACCGCGCTCAACGAGGACCAAGGTGTTGTAGGTCACGTCGTTCATGCGGCAGCCGCCGTAGACAGACTCACTCACCACGGCTGTGGGAATCTGGTTGCCAACTTCGTACACATCGCGCATACGCACCATACTACCAACCTTATGATAGGTCTTGCCACCGAAGGTGAAATCCTTGCCTGTAGTCATGGCACCCTTGTTGCAACCGCCGTAGACGGTACCCACCTGACCATGCAGCAGGATGATTTCAGGGACCATAGGCACATTATCTGTATCCACCACATTATCCTTGTTGTTGCCACCGAAGATGGTGTCCACGTGGTCATGACCATACACAGGATCCTTGACATTGAGGAACACCGTGATACCGCCAGTCACGGTCACGCCGTTACCGCCGCCATACACCGTGCTGACATGTCCTTCATCATCGACGTTGATGTCGACGAAGGTATATTGTTGGATGGGTTTGTCATCGAAAGGTTGTCCGGCCGTGGTGCAATACTCAAAGGAACCACCTTCATAGTCGTAGTCGCCATTACCGCCGCCGTACACCGTATTGACCCGAGGCTTGCCAGTGATTTTGACAAAGGTGTTGATATACGTCAAGGAAGTAAGGCCGTCGGAGGCCTTGTCATAACCCTCGGGCAACACGCGGTTGGAAATCTGACCCGCCTGACCCGAGCGGTCGTTGCCGCCATAAACGTTGCCGTTAACGACACCGCCGGAGATTCTTGCTTCGTTACTACCCAGGATGGAGGCCATATTGCCGCCGCCATAGAGGCTGCCATCCACCCTACCGCCATCCATACGCACGGAAGCCCAACCCACAAACTGTGCGAAAGGTCTGTTGCCTACCGTGTTGTTTGTGAAACCAACCGGAGACATATTGCCGCCGGCATAGACGTTGCCATACACCGTGGCATTCTCCCTGATGGCCACATGGGTCTCGTTGTGGGTAGGAATGGGCAAACCGATATAGTGATGCCCTGGGTCGCCGTAGTCGACGCCTTCAACGTAATTGATACCATTATTGCAGTGATAGAAACCATTGCTGCCACCGAAGAGGCTCTTGTAGACGAAGCCACCTGTAGCGATGACGTAGGCACCGCCCTGCACCGCCTGATATTCCAAGGTTCTGGGAGTGTTATTATCGGGGTTGATTTTGGTGCTGCCCACGTCACCGCTGATGTTGCAGCCGCCGTAGACCACGCCCACATGGCCGTCCTTGATTTCGGTCCAACTGCTGTAGTCCACATTACTCCTTTGGCATCCGCCATAGAGGTAGTCTATCAAGATCGTTGGGCTGTCCATTACCACATGGGTACCATATTTAATAGTAACTACCTCGTCACCAATACCGTTGCTCTTCGGGACGGTGATGTTAGTTTCGGTCTGGGCCAGCATATCGCCTTCGTTGCCGCCGCCATAGACGGTGCCGACACTACCCGAAGTCAGGGTAATGGTGGGGACTCGGGTCATATTGGCCATATTGTTGCCGCCGAAGAGGGTGCGCACGTTGTAGATACCATCATAGCCGTTCCAATCATAATCAGGTTTCAATGTATTCTCGTCGATGACACCCGTAGAATAATTGTTGTAATCGATGGCATTGGTAAAGGTGTTGCCGAAGGTGTATTCGTTCTCGGTGGACTTTTCGCCCAAGGTACAATTCACAGTCACATTCGACAGATAGACATCGGCCAAGTTGCCGCCACCGAAGATGGTGTCGCACTGGCCGCCCTCGATATGGACATCTGTAGTGGAGCCCGCCACCTTGTTGCCGCCGCCGAAGAGGTAGCGGATGCCGAATTGGCGGCCATACTGATTCGAAACTAAAGAACTTTCCTCAAGGTTCAGTGTGGTCTTGGTGACCTTGATATAATGCTTGCCATAGCCTTGTCCGCCACCGATGTTGTTGCCGCCGAAAACGGCAAAGATAGTACCACCATTGATTTTGACCTCAGAACCGTTGCCGCTGCCTGCCGTCAGGAAAGCGTTCTTGGCACCGCCGAAAACAGAGTCGATTCTGACCGAGTCGCTGGCCACCGTGATGCTGGTCTTGACAATACGGGGAACCATCAGGGTATCGTTAGTCGTGCCATCGTTGGTCCATGCCGAAGCACCCACATGATGCGTGGGCGTCATATTACTGATGCTGTCGCCAGGAGCCACAACCACCGTAGCAGTTTCACTGGTAGCCGCTTCGAATGATTCGCCATTGTAAGCATAGAAACCGTTGCCGCCGCCGTAGACCGAACCAATTCGGATGGGAGCATTGGTGGTGCCGTAGGAAGCGTTGGTTTCGCCAGCATTGACACCCAGGGTAATGTTGGAACCATCGCCCAATACCGATCCGGCGATGTCGTTGCCGCCATACACGGCGGAAATGCTGTCGCAGTTGATAATCACCACTTCAGTTTCCTTACCCACATCGGCCATACGGCCACCGCCGAAGATGGCACCGTAGACCATTAGGCCAGGTTCGCCTTTGGTGGTGAAATCAAAGACCGTCGCATCCGTTAATTCCACATTGTTACAGAAGGCCGTCACCTTATAATAATAGGTGGTGTTAGGTGCCAGCCCGGTGAGCGTATAGGAAGTGGCGCTGCCCACCTCGACAGAATGATCCAGATGATCCATATCCGTACCCCAATACACCTTATAACGATCGGCAGTCGGGAACCATGACAAGGTGACCCCCTCGTAAGTAACTGTTGCATCAGGTGCAGAAGGAGTTTGACATTCAACTTTCAACAAAAGCGAAACCGACTTTGTTTGCTTGGTGCCGTTTTCGTATGTCACAGTAAGTGTGATGGTTGCTATTTTGTCGCCTTCGGTATTTATCCCATTATAATAAATCGTTGGCCTTATCGAATCACTTGTTACATAATGATCATCTTCATCAAATGAGAGATAATACATGCCTTCACCAGAGATCGTCCATTCGTAAGCACTGACGGTGGACGTTTGTCCATGAGCGATTACAGGAGGCAAGTTGTTGTCTTGGTCATTATAGTAGTAGTGTACCGTACCCTCAAAAGTATATTGATTATAAGCCGGAATGAAATCACAGTCAAAAGGTAAAGTAAAAGACGCAGAAAGATTTTGTTGATCACCCCATACCATTTCATAATCACTCAAAGCAAGGTCATTCAGGCCATTGTGTTCATTCGAAATCACCATAGGGTGTTCGATGACCTCCACACCACGGAATCTTGCGCCATTGGGTGTAATATTATAGCTGGATGCGGCAGACAGTTCCCATGAGCCGTTATCGTATTCCACCCAATAGACCTCCCAGCATTGGCCATCGCCCCAGTTGTATTGACAGTTGACCGAGTCAACACCGACATGTTGGTGACCGCGAGCCACGCCTCTACCGTAGGCATCCGGATCCCAGTCGTAGAAGTAGTAGATCTGGTCCGTATTTCTCAACAAGGAAATAGCAGGCAGGGATGCCGACAGCGACAAAGCTCCATTGGCTTGCAGGGGAGCTGAGAGGAAATGGTAATCCGTCCCGTCCATAAAATAATAGTTATGGTTGTTACCTGTGATGTCGACGGTATTGCCCGAATACCAGAGACAGTTGGGGCTGAACGTATCGGCATTCTGCAACACCCAATATGTCGTATCGGGGTTGGTCTCTTGAACTTTCACGTGAGCCAGATAGTGGCCGTCTTTCTTGATGACATACAGAGGGTCGTCCTGTGCCATGGCGTTTCCAGCAAAAGCGAGGAGCATGAGGCAGCAGGCCGTCAGGCGAAGTGCCACGCCTACCCTATTTCCGTTGTTTCTTTTCATTGTTGAATGATTGTTCTGTATATTCATTGTTTTAATTATTTCTTTGACCATTGACAATCACTTTTGTCTTACCGTTTACCTTACCCATATTGCCACCGCCATAGATATTGCCGAAGACTTTGGCGTGGTCTTTAATAAGCAACTCCGTATCGCCAGAAACAGCACTCTCGTTGCCACCGCCGAACACATTATTATATACAGTGGTGTTTCCATTGAGGTAAAGAGTGGCATTACCGGCAACTGTACCCAGAGAAGTCAAGTCCTCGGTAGTAAGGATATAATGTTCACCTGTCGGAAGATCTTCGAACTCGTGGTTTTCACTAACTGTCGTAGCATGTTTCCATGTGTATTTTACACTTTCAGGATAAATAGTTTTCACAAAAACACCTGCCTCGCCATCGAGATAAGGAGATGTGTAAAGATCGCCAGTTGGATAGACATCAATTGTAGGGATAGTGGCAGAGAAACCTGCGCCAAAAGCTGACCCACCAACAGTACAATCGTTAAGAGTAGAAACGACATTGCCTTCCACCTTGCCTAAATTACCGCCGCCATAGAAGTCGTTGTTAATGATACAGCGCGTTAATGTAGAGTTAACGCTCCTTGTTTTTGCCAAAGAGAATGAAGCATAGTACACATAAATCTGTGCCACATTACGGAGATATTGACCACCCGTGTATTGGAAAAAGATCAAATCATAATGAGTGGAAATACCATTATTAGCAGAGAATTTACGTTTGTAATGATTGCTCATCCAACCGCTCCAACCACCGAAAGTCGTACTTGTGACATTGTTGTTTTCAGTAGCAGAAACACGCTTATATGAGTTGCCGCCATATCCTGCCCCATAGAAAGTACCGAAGGTGCAGTCAGTGGCTACAGTAGTAACTGTTTTGTTAGTCGACATATCACCAAACATAGGACCACCACAGAACATATCAACGTGGCTGTTTTTTATAGTGGTGGTGATATTGCCTGTAACGGGATAGACGGCATTGATGCCGCCACCGAAAAAGCTTCCCATATCGGCATGGTTAATACTCCAACCCACGTTACCATCCACCTGCCACATAGCTGCGCCAGCCACTTCACCAAAACGGCCACCGTCGATATAACACTCAGCATCGTCCGCACCATGGGCAGGAGTATTGTTGTTTTTAGGCAGCGTATAACCTGAAAGATAAAGCTTTTCGTATTCACCTCCCGTCACCGAAATGGGAATATGTGGAGTAAACTGTGTATTGTTCAAGTGGCTACCATTAGAGAAATTTTCAAAATAGGCATTGCTTCCAATATGAATATAAGGAGTGTGCGGCAAGTCACCACTTGCTTCACCACCTTGATAAGAATAGACTTGGCCATATATGCCTCCTTGAAGAATAAGGGGGGCGTCGACCTGCTTATTTGTGACATATTCAATTGCTGTTAGCTTAATGAGAGCCGTGTTGGTCACCTCAAACCAGCCGTAATTCCAAAAAGTACCAGGCTCAGGAAGAAAATCCGTGCCATCCACCTTTTGTGCCATACCGAGACCAGTTATGTGTATGAAGTCAAAACGAATTGGAGACACACCATTTCGAATATAACCGTGCTGATAACAAAAAACATAATCCGGTTCGTTGTCAAAGTCCAAGTCAACTGACATAAATGTGTATGGCTTGCCAGCACCCGCATTGTCATTATTGTAAACATTGCCTGTAACCGACTGAACATTAGCGCCTCCCTTAAAATAACAACGTATATTGCCCACCAAGACAATGGCATAGTCGTAAGGTGTGTGATTAGCGTCGGAATTCAAGGCATTACGAGCGTTAGGAACAGTTGTATATACTTTCTGATTATCACCGTTGATACTGTAATATTCCCCATTGGTATATCGTTGTCCCATAGCAGAAATGCCATAAGAGGTGCCATAGTCTGCTTTATACGTCACATCGTATGTGGCATCACTGAGATACACGCACTTTGCCCAATATGGCTCAATAGTAATTGCAGTCACTCCATCTGGCACATTCCAATAGGCACCTTGGTTAAAAATACGGTAGGTACCTCCGGCGCCATAGAAATCTTTGGCCCAGTGTTCACGGTCAGCAAAGTTACGGCCTCCAAAGACATCTTCATCCTTATATTCACCTTTTTCACCTCCAGTGATGGCGACAATTTTCCAACCCGTCACCACACGGTTGCCAGTGTAGTTTTTGGTGCCCACCTGATTATAGTATGGCAGTTGCACCTTACCATAGTTGTTATTGAAATTGTCAGGGTCTTTGTCAGTCACATTGAGTTCCAGTTGGTTGATGTTAATTGCGGCTCCCGTGGGGGCAGAAAACACATTGCCACCATTACCCATACGAATGTTCACTGTCAGAGTACCAAGTACTTTACGAGAAGGATCGTAATTCACTACTGAGGTATAGGTATTCTGAACCTTGAGGATAGGGCAAGGTGCAATGGTCTTGTCAAGCACCCACTTAGCCATGGGTGTACGGTTGGCAGTGCCTGTAGCATACCAACCTGCCAATTCACGGTTGCTATTAAGGAGGACACGATGGAACTCAAAGCGTTTCAGGAAACGCTCCTCAGCACCAAGAGCGCAGTTATAGTCTGTAATACGGCGTTCAACGCTATAAGAAGCCTCATAACGGAAATAGTCGAAGTTGTTCAGACCCTTGTTGGGACCCACATTCGTTATCTTTTGTCCGCCATAAACCGGGGAAATATGAGTACTCGTCGTGGAAGTGATGTCACCATAGAACATGCAGTTCATTACCATAGTCCTTATGTCATCACTCAAAGAAGCATATTTGTTGTGACCCACAATGCCAGCTACATCAGTACCGCTGATGATATCGGCGAAGCTGAAGCAGTTGATGACTCGGGCCGTACCGTCGAGGATACCCACCAAACCGCCGCAGCAATCATCATTGCTGCCCAGATAGCTACCATTGTAATTGACAACATAGCCGTTGTTATCAATCACCGTGGGAGTGGGTAGTATACCGCAGTTGTATATACGAGAGGCTCCGGTGGCTGTGCCAGCGATAGCACCCACGGGACCGTCTTGCAAGATTTCCACATTCTTCAGCATGACATTGCTGATGGTGGCACCAGTGACGGTGTTGAACAAAGGCTGGGTCAGTCCCGAGATGACCGGGAAAGTGCCGTCAGTCTTGGCCTGTCCGGTCAGCGTGCCGGTGAAGTTGCTGACACCCGCAGTGCCGCCTGTGATATCAGAAGCGATGACATAATTGCCATTGGCTTGGTTGATCTGACTCAAGCTGGTAATCGTAGTCTGTGCCCATACGTTCCCCGAGAAGGCCAAAAATGCCATCAAGAACAGGCTAAAAACTTTAAAAACCGGAGTTCCTTCCTCCGTTTTACGAAGTAAATTTCTTCTCATATTCTCTTAATTCGTTAATATTCAACGTTGTAATTAACATAGCGTCATCACGACGCAAAACCTTAAAAAAAAAGCGCGCAAAAATAGGGAATTTTTCCTTAGGGTGAGACGATTTTTTCCTTTAATATAGGAAAAATTGCAAAACACTGAATTTCAGTAAAAAAACTCGCGTCGAGGGGCGTTCGAAGGGAGGTCGAAAATAGCGTTCATATATGCTTCATATAACACTCATATATCACTCATATATGACTCATATACCAATCATATACCAAATTGTATTTCAAAAATGGTGTTTTTGGCTGTAGAAACGACAGAAATTATAAAATTTATATAATAGATTTTCTATAATAGGATTTGTATAATCGAAAAATTTCGTATTTTTGCCGCAAAATTGAAGCAATATGATCAATCCATTCCTCATCACGGGCATCATTCCGGAGCCTTATTTCTGCGACCGACAAACAGAGACACAACAACTTGTCCGCATCATTGAGAACAAAGCCCATATCCTGCTGACTTCGGCACGCAGAATGGGCAAGACGCAACTCGTCTACCACGTGTACGAACAGCCTGCCATCAAAGACGCTTACCATACTTTCTACGTGGACCTCTACCCCACCACCAGCCTCCATGAACTGGTGCTCTTCCTCAGCAAGGAGATCTATTCGACCCTGATCCCGAAGGGCAAGAAAGCCCTGAAATTCTTCCTCAGCACCATCAAATCGCTGACCGGAAGTCTGGGCTACGACCCTGTGACAGGCACACCGTCGTTCGACGTCAAGCTGGGCGACATCCACAACCCGGAACTCACCCTCAAGGAAATCTTCAGTTATTTGGAGAATGCCGACAAGCCCTGCATCTTTGCCATCGACGAGTTCCAGCAAATCGCCAACTATCCCGAGAAAAACGTGGAGGCCCTGCTCCGCTCCTATATCCAGCCCATGAACAACTGCCTGTTCATCTTCGCGGGCAGCAACCGGCATATCCTTGAGAACATGTTCAACACCGCCAGCCCCTTCTACAACAGCACGGAACAATTCCATCTGGAAAGGATAGACAAAGGAATATACAAGATCTTCATCATAAAGCAGTTCGGCATCGCCGGCAGAAGGATCACCCCCGAGGCGGCAGACCTTGCCTACGACCTGTTTGAAGGGCACACCTATTACGTCCATCATATTCTGCACAATGCCTTCGCCAACCTGAATCCCCAAAAAACAGTGGACGAAAACGACATCAGAGCCACGCTGGACGAATTGCTCGAAACGCGCGAACGCTCCTTCTCTAACACCATGAACAAGCTCAACTACAAGCAGAAAGAAACCCTTATTGCCATCGCCAAAGAAGGAAAAGCCAGCGGAGTGACCTCTGTGGCTTTCGTCAAGAAACACGCTCTTAGTTCGGCCAGTTCGGTTCAATACGCCATTTCAACACTTTTGGAGAACCAGCTATTGACCTACGAGGACCAGGGGAGGACAAAAGTCTACTCCGTCGAGGATCGTTTCCTGGGATACTGGATCAGAAAGTGTTATTGAGTCATAGACCCAATCAGACGCATAGGCAAACCAGGGCGGCGAGGACCATGAGGAGGGGGATGATTTTGCTGCGGATGTTGACTTCCTTGAAGCCGAAGATGCCGTAAACGAAGGAGACGACCAGACGGACGCCGTAGAGGATGAGCGGGATGAGCACCACCACGGCAGCCTCCTGCTTCAAACCCGTCAGATAGATGACATCAGCCACGGTGACAAAGACCGCCATGGCCACGATGCCCCAACGCCACTCGAAGGGGTTTTCTTTCCGCTTCGGCAGCCAAATGAGCAGGTAGAGCACCGCCATCATCAGGAAGTCATAAATGGTGTACCAAGCCTGGATGGTGGTCGGCGACATGGGCTTGGCGATATAGCTCAAGAGGAACTTGTCGTAGACCCCGCTGAGGGCCACCAGGATGGCGGAACCGAGCAGCATATAGACCCATTTGTTGGACCTGAATTGGATACCTTCCAGCTTGCCCGAACGGTTCATCAGATAGAAGGAGACAATGGCCAGCACCACACCAAC
>Ga0265301_10002309_pt1 | contig 22431 bp, 7 predicted proteins | sample AusTroGonzalo_MG_2_FD_193488 | JGI IMG/M metagenome (GOLD analysis project Ga0265301, IMG submission 193488) | Bovine rumen microbial communities from tropical cattle in Woodstock, Queensland, Australia - Gonzalo_04 | ecosystem: Host-associated > Mammals > Digestive system > Stomach > Rumen ... | reverse complement strand
TGAGGAAGACCTCGAAAGCGCTACTCATCCCCAAGACATACCGCGTGGCCGTTTCGTCAATCTGAATATCGATCAAAACATCCACGGTGTAGGTGGTATTGATACTTGGGGACAGCGCACGCTACCTCAATATACCATTGATGGTAACAAGCCGTACCATTACTCGTTCAATCTTTTTTGGTATTAAATTTCCTAACTCTAAGGAATAATTTCAAAAGTGGCATACTTACGAGTGCTAAGTATGCCACTTTTGAGTGCTAAGTATGGTACTTACGAGTGCTAAGTATGGTACTTAGCATACCTAAGTATGGTATTAATAAGAAGCCGAACAGGGAATGCCAAGTGCAATGACGCGATCGCGAATCGCATCCAACTCTTCGTGAGTGGCTTTCTGTAGCAAGCGGTCAGGTGTCTCTCGATCTATAGTGTAGATCATTACCTTGCTAGGCGCTATTTGCTTAATGGCTTCCAACCACGGTCCAACATATTCCTCGGTGGTATTGTCACTATGGTCGCCATGCATGAACATAGTTTGTATAATTACGTGTCCGTTAAAGCGCTTCAGGTCTTCAATCACACGATTAACATCATAATGACCGGTGGGGCGGTCTACCTTATTTATATATATGGGGTCAATCGTGTCAAGTTTCAGAATATTATTATCAACACGCATCAGTGCATCGTGAACGGCCTGTCGGTGAATCATGGTCGAGTTACTCAGTACAGAGACCTTGGCCTTGGGGAAATATTTGTCGCGTAGGCGCAGGGTGTCATCAATAATCTCAGGGAATTCTGGGTTTACCGTCGGCTCGCCATTGCCAGCAAAGGTTAGTACGTCAGGGGCAGGCCCGTTTTCCTGCATGTCTTTCAGTTTTGCTTCCAGTGCCTCTGCCACTTGCTGCCTATGAGGCATGGGCAGGGTGGGGCGGTGATCAGCATTGAAGCCACATTCGCAGTAGATGCAGTCGAATGAGCATACTTTACCGTCGGCAGGTAAGAGGTTGATACCCAGTGAGATGCCGAGTCGGCGACTATGAACAGGCCCGAAAATGGGCGATGGATAAATGATTGTTGACATAATGGGCGCAAAAGTACATAAAAAATTTGTAAGTTCCAAATATATTTTGTACCTTTGCACCCGCTTTTCGGAAAATCCGATGCATTCGACGACGCGATTCGTTGTGATTAAGGCGCTGAGCGTGGGAAGAATGTTATGGCAACAACTTATTAATCATTTAATTACAATTATGTATCTCGATCACGCAAAGAAGGAAGAGATCTTCACCGAGTTTGGCAAGGGCAATACCGATACTGGTAGCGCTGAGAGCCAGATTGCACTGTTCACCTATCGTATCAAGCATCTCACTGAGCACCTGAAGGAGAACCACAAGGACTTCGTGACTGCTCGTTCACTGACCAAGATGGTAGGTCGTCGTCGTAAGCTCCTGAAGTATCTCTACGTAAACGATATCAATCGTTATCGTGCTATCGTGAAGGCTCTGGGTCTGCGTAAGTAATCCAAGCCAATCACACAGAAATACAAAGCCCCGCCAGTCGTTCAGATTGGCGGGGCTTTTTATGTGTTAAAAAAACATTGGATTCATCGGTGTTTATGCTAAACATCGATGAAATGGGCTTTTTTTGACGGTATACTTGCCTGCTTTTGTACATTTTTCAATATTAATTTTAATAATTGCAATATATTTGTACGATTTGTAATGTTGTTTTTTCAGAAAAAAGAATACCTTTGTGCGCGCAAAATGAAGTACCCCGGAAAATGAGGCTCAACCATAAACAGTAATTATTTTAATCAACATATTTTTAACAAAAAATGCAAAAGAGAAAATTTCTTTTATTTACGATGAGGCTATTTTTATGCCTCTTCGTTCTGTGCACCTCTATAGGAGCGTGGGCAGATGACACCTCCATCAATGTGGATGGTGTCAACGGCAATGGTAAGCTAAAAGGTGCAGGCACCTTGGCAGACCCATATCTGATTGGCGATAGCCTTGATTGGGTGACTTTTGCCGATAGTGTTAATAACGGCGTGTCTTATGATGGAAAGTATTTCAGACTGACGGCTGATATCACCGTTGCAAAGATGGCCGGTTCGGATGCAAATAGATTCTCGGGTACTTTTGATGGTGGCTGCTATACTATGACCCTTGATAAGTTGTCATCTACTACTGAGACATGTGCACCCTTCCGCTATGTAGAAGGAGCTACCATTAGGAACCTTCACATTACGGGAACGGTTATTGCCGGTTCTCACAGCTCTAACGATAAGTACCGCGGTGGTTTTATCGGTAGAAGTTCAGGACATGTCTTCATTGATAATTGCTGGAGTAGCGTAACCATCACTACTTCTATCAACGGCGATGGTACACATGGTGGTTTTGTTGGTATAAACGACGGTAATCTCACCATAACCAACAGCCTTTTTGACGGTACAATCTCTGGTTCCAACACCTATGCTAACGGTGGATTCGTAGGTTGGACTGGTGGTAATATAGTTAATATCAAGAACTGCTTGATGGCAGGAACCATGAATGTTAAAACCACGAATGGTGCAACTTTCAGCCGTGGTAATGAGAATAATACAGCTTCTAACATTAAAGTTGTAAATAGCTATTATGTAACTTCTCACGGCACTATTCAGGGTACGTCAGTTGGCGATATGCCCAATGATACACTTCTTGAAGCCCTCGGTAGCGTATGGGAAATCAAAAACGATAAGGTAGTTCCCTTTATCGATTATCAAAATATCTATACTGCAACTGTTGCAGGACTGGAGCATCCTTTATTATGGACAGGTAATACTATCGATGCGAATTATACCGTTAAGGATGATCACGGCAACGTATTGACCCTTGGCACTGACTATACTTCTGCTATTTCCCCAGAAGAGGTTCTGGAAGTAGGCGAATATACATTGACCATCACAGGTGTCAATTCTTATAAAGGCACTAAGACAATTAGTTTCAATGTCAACAAACAACTTAGTGGCGACGGTACTTTGGAAGCACCTTATCTGATTAGCAATGCTAATGACTGGAATACCTTCTCATCAAATGTGAATGCTGGTGACAGCTATAGCAATGCATACGTTAAGTTTGCTGATGAGTTTGATAATACAGAAAGTCCTGTAACAGTTCAAGTGGGTATTGGCGTTGAGAAACCTTTCAGCGGCACATTACTTGGTAATAATAAGACTCTGCACGTTAATCTGGAAAGCACAGATAGTGAGGCTAACGAAGTTGCACAGGGTGTGGCTCCGTTCCATTTCATCAATAATGCTACTATCAAGAACCTGACTATCGCTGGTACTATTTCATCTGCCAGCTATCACACTTCAGGTCTTGTGGGCTTCGCCAGTGGTGAAAACCTTCTGGAAGGCTGTGTTGTCAATGCAGAGCTGAAGATTAACAATAACTATGCTGGTGGAATTATTGGTCATGGTCTCCGCTCTATGACAACCATTAAGGACTGTATCTTCGCAGGTTCTATCAATGGCGGTAACACCTCTCGTTCTAATATCGGTGGCATCTGGGGCTGGAGCGATACTGCACAACCCAAACTTCAGAACTGTCTGGAAAAAGGTACATACACCTACATCTCGTCTATGCATCCGATGGGATTGCAGGGTAAAAGCGGTAGCATAACTGATTGCTATTATCTGACTGCACAGAAGGGATCGCCCTCTAATGTTTGCACATTAAGTGGTGCTACCAGAGTTTATACTGCAGAGCAAGCTGGTAAGATCACTAAATATCAGAAACTCGTAGATGGTGCTGATTATTATTTGGAGGGAAACTCTTCCATCACCGGTCTGAAAGATATCTATGAGGAAATCGTGGATTCTATCATCGACATCACCTATGGCGTCAACTACAATAATGCTGCCTTGACAGAAGGAACTGATTATACTGCAACTATCACTGATAGTGATAATAATATTGTTACTGACAGCGTTTCTGCCCATGGTGTCTATACCCTGACTGTTACAGGTATGGGAGACTATCGCGGTACTATGACTAAGAGCTTTATCGTGCTTAGAGTGCTTCCTGGTGACGGCTCCGAAGCTGCGCCATACCTTATTAATAATAGTACGGACTGGGATGATTTTGCTACTAATGTCACTAATGGTATCACTTATAAAGGAAAGTACGTCAAGCTGACCGATAGCATCACTGTTACCAAGATGGCTGGTCTCAACGAAACTAATAGTTTCCAAGGAATATTCCTGGGTACTGTAGGCAAGACGATGACGCTCAATCTGACGAGCACAGCTGAAAACTGCGCACCATTCGTAAGTCTGAAGAATGCTACGATCAAGGATCTGACTATTGACGGTACCGTTACCACAGGTTACAAGTTAGGCGCCAGCATCGCAGCCCACACCTATGGTACCACCAATATTAGGAACTGCGTGAGCACAGTTGAGATTTCAGGTACTTTTGACTCTGAGAAAGACGGAACCTTCGCTGGTCTTGTAGCTGTGAATGAAGGCTCTGCTACGCTGAACTTCGATAGTTGTATGTTTATTGGTAAACTGCTTGGCAGTAAGGTTCAATATAATGGTGGCTTTGTAGGATATAACAACCGACAGATTAACTATACAGACTGTCTGTTCGCTCCAGCAGAAATAACGATGAGTACAACTGGTAGCGCCACTTTCAACCGCAATAGTAGTAATGGTAAATGCTCGTTTACTCGTACGTATTATCTGACACAATTTGGTGAGGCGCAGGGCATCAAGGTTGTTGCTAACGTTCCTGAGGCTGACATCTATAAAGAAATTACTGCAGTTGATAGTGAAAACTACAATGCTATATGTAATGTGACGGGCCTTGAAAAACTCTATCGTTATACTGGCGATGCTATTTCTGTAGTTCCTGTAGTGACATTCGGTAGCCAGAAGCTTACATTAGACACAGACTATACGGTGACCATTAAGGATAGTAAGGATTCTATTGTGGCTCTTGACAGTCTGAAGATGGTTGGTGATTACACCATCAAGATTGTGGGTGCAGGTGACTATGAGGGTGAGTTGACCGACTCTTTCCGTATCTTCAAAGGTGAATTCCTTAATGGTTACGCTTTTGAAACAGACACCGATGATGATGGTACGTATTATCTGATTAATAATGCTGAAGACTTTGAACGTCTGGCTGCCTATGTCAACAGCAAAGATAACGTGTCAAACGGCCAGCGCTTCGTGCAGATGAATAATATCACCGTTAGCACAATGGTTGGCTCAAACGAGAAGAGGAGCTTCCAGGGTATCTACGATGGAGGCAATAATACCTTGACTATTGACCTGAATGGTACAATTGAATATTGCGCACCGTTCTCTTATTTAAAGAATGCAACTATTAAGGATCTGAATATTGCAGGTACAATCACTACTGGCAAAAAGTATGGCGCTAGTCTTGCAGGTACTGCTTATGGTACTGTCAATATTACAAATTGTGTGAGCACAGTAGAGATTATCAGTACCTTCGAGACTGCCAATACGGATGGTACGCATGGTGGTTTCATGGCCTTGACTCAGGGCGGATCTGAAGTGAACTTCAGCAACTGCGTATTTAAGGGCAAACTGTTGGGCGCTAATGCTACCTCTAATGGCGGCTTCGTGGGATGGAATGGTTCTAAGATTAACTTTACAGACTGTCTGTTCGCCCCAGCAGAGATAACGATGAGTGCTGAAGAAAGTGCTACTTTCAACCGTAATAGTAATAGCACATTCACCCGTGCTTACTATCTGGAAGCATACGGTGAAGCCCAAGGACTCAAGGTGTTGGCTGAGGCGCCTGCAACTACAATGTATAAAGAAGTTACAGCAGCTGACGGTAATACCTACTTCGCTCCCTGTGATGTTACGGGTGTTAATGAATTATATGTGCATACTGGCGATGCTATTTCTGTAGCTCCAGTAGTAGAGTTGGGTGGCGAAAAGCTTACGTTAGACACCGACTATACGGTGACTATCAAGGATAGTAAGGATTCCATTGTGGCTCCTGACAGCCTAAAGTCGATTGGTGATTACACCATCAAGATAGCTGGCGCAGGTGACTATAAGGGTTCACATACCTTGAACTTCCGCATCGTTAATGGTGAGGTACTTAATGGTTACGTTTTTGAAACAGGCACCGATGACGAAGGCACATTCTATATGATTAGTAGTGCAGAAGACTTTGAACGTCTGGCCGCTTACGTCAACAGCGCTGATAACGTGTCAAGCGGCAAACGCTTTGTGCAGATGAATAATATCACTGTTAGCACAATGGTTGGTCCAAATGAGCAAAAGAGTTTCCAGGGTATCTACGATGGTGGTAATAATACCTTGACGCTTGCTATTTCGGCTTCACAGAATATTGCAGGTCCCTTCCATGACATTAAGAATGCAACGATTAAAAATTTGAAAATTGACGGAACACTAACTAACAGTGGTAAACAGAATGGTGGCGTGGCTGGCTATTCATACGGGACGGTAAACATATCGAACTGTGTTGTCAGTGCAAGCATCAACTGCGGTTTCACTGGTGACTCTTCTAATGGCGGCTTTATTGCTCATATTCAGAATGGTAGTGTTACTTTCAATGACTGTGTATTTAATGGAAGACTGCTTGGTGAAACAGCGACATGTTCAGGTGGTTTTGTAGGATGGAGAGATAATAAAAATATTGTCATTACTTACAATAACTGTCTGTTCGCTCCTACCGAGGTAACCATGAGTGCTGAGGGTAGTGCAACCTTCAACCGTAATAAGACTGATAACAATAAGTATAACAGCTGTTATTATCTGACACAATTTGGTGATGTCCAGGGTGTCAAGGTGTTGGCTGAGGCACCTGCAACAATGTCTAAGATATTTGCAGCAGCTGACGGTAATACCTATTATATTCCTGGTGACGTTACAGTTACAGGCATAGAAGATCTTTATTTTTATTTTGGCGGTGTTGTTTCTGTAACTCCGGGAATAGAATTTAGTGGCGAAAAGCTTACGTTAGACACTGACTATACGGTGACTATTAAGGATAGTAAGGGTGCAATTGTGACTCCTGACAGCCTGAAGGCGGTTGGTAATTATACCATTATTATTGCAGGTGCAGGTAACTATACGGGTGAACAGACCGACTCCTTCCGCATCTATGCCTTTGAAACAGCCACCGATGACGAAGGCACTTTCTATATGATTAGTAGTGCGGAAGACTTTGAACATCTGGCCGCTTATGTCAACAGCGCTGATAACGTGTCAAGCGGCAAACGCTTCGTGCAGATGGACAATATGACTATCAATACGGTTGTGGGTCTTGACGAAGGCAAGAGCTTCCAGGGAACCTATGATGGTGGTCATCATACCTTGACGCTCGACCTGACGGCAAGTGCTAACAACTGCGCACCATTCGCTAGTCTGAAGAATGCTACTGTTAAGAATCTGAATATTGATGGCAGCATCACCACTGACTATAAATATAGCTCAAGTATTGCTGGACACACCTATGGTACGAACCACATTCAGAACTGCGTGAGCACAGTAGTGATTACCAGCACCTTCACTACTGCTGGAAGTGATGGTACACACGCAGGCTTCGTGGGTGAGAATTCTGGATCTGCCTACCTGTATTTCAACAACTGTGCTTTCAAGGGTAAGTTCCTTGGCAGCAATGCCATTAAGGTAAGTGGATTCCTGGGATGGAACCAAGGCGAACTGGTTTCCTATACCGACTGTTTGTTTGCTCCTGCCGAGGTAACCATGAGTGCCGAGGGCAGTGCCACCTTCAACCGAAACGGTAAAAATACCTTCACCCGTACTTATTATCTGGAATCATTCGGTGAAGTACAGGGTAAGCAGGTGTATGTTGCCGATAATGTACCAGCAACAGGCTTCTATGGTCAGGTTCCTGCTGCCGATGGTAATCCCTATTTTATTGAGACTGTTGTTAGCAATATCAACGATAGCTGCGCTTATACGGGTGATGCCATCGTGATTGAACCAACCTTCTCCATTGAGGACGAGACCCCCGCTTTCGTTGCAGGTGTTGACTATGAAGTTTCTTTCACTATCAACGATAATCCTGTTGCTGAGATGAAAGAGGTGGGTGACTATGTCATAACAATTACCGGAAAGGATGGAGGCAAGTGCATAGGTACATTCACCAAGAACTTCAAAGTTTATTCTACTGTGCCTACAAGCATCGCTACAACCAAGATATCTGGTGTTAAGAGCAATGACATATACACAATTGGTGGTGTGAAGCTTAATGGCAAACCCGCAAAGAAGGGATTATATATTAAGAATGGTGTGGTGACTCCAGTTAAGTAAGAATAAATCACAGAGTTCTATATCAACAAAATGAGGGCACTTTCATGGTGCCCTCATTTTATTTTTAATATCATTGATATGTGATGGTTGCTTGATGCGTCTTCTTTTATCGTTTATCGTTTCGATACATATTCTGCAGGCGAAAGCCCTGTCTTTTCCTTGAATTTCTTTTGGAAATACGTACGGTCACTGAAGCCGCATTGTTGAGCAATGGCTTCGTTATTCCATTCGGGATGTTCTATTAGCATTCGCTTGGCCTCGTCAATACGAAGGTCGGTCATCCAGCTGGCATAGGTGTATCCCTGCTGCTTGAGCCATGATGAGAGTTGGTATTGAGGCACGCCAATAGCCTCGGCGGCATTCGGTAATTTTAAACCCACCTGCAGGTGTCCACCTTGGCTTGTCCATTGTGTTACCGCCAGTTCTACGTGTCGCATCTGCTCTGTACCTTCCTCTGGGGTGTTCTTGTTAGCAGTAGCATCGCTATTTGTTGTTGCATCTTCGCTATCCTCAGCCTCTTGCATCCGTTTGGGGGCAGAACTGACTACGTAGTTCGAGAAACTATCTACCATATAGAAGATGCCAAAGAAGAACAGAATGCCAAATATGGCAAGTCCCTTACTCTTTACAAAGATGAGCAGTGGCACCATCATAGCCAGCACAATCAGTACCATGATACTGAATCGCATCCATAGCAGCATACCGTCCATGTCACTATCGTAGTAGTTTTGCAGGGTGCGGCGCATGGAACGTAGATTCTTCAGGTGAAGGCCACTGTAGTATCCCTGCATAAAGAGGTAGAGTATAGAACTGATTACCTCGGCCCAGTGCAATTCAGGCGTATCGCAAAATAGTGGTTGTCCATCAATGGCAGCAGCGATGCCTAGCAATAGTAAGACGAGTGCCCAGACGAAGCCACCTATAGATCTGTTGAGACGGCTTACGCGTCCTTGGCGTTGTAGATAAAGTACAGATAGACAAATGCACCAACTACAGGGAATGAACATGATAAGATTCACCAACACAGCCTGCGTTACACCCATGGCGCGCAGGCCTAATGTGTATTGTAGAAGGAACTGTATGTCAAGTAGAATGATGCCTACGGTCATGAGCCAGCGTGCTATACCTACATGAGGAGACACTCCAACCTTCCTTGGTAGGAGTAACAGCTTCAGCGTGAGTAGCGTCAGCAGCATGATGGCACTGAATTGCATTAATTCCATTTGACGTGCAAAATTACAAAAAAACTGTGGAAAATATAGAAAATAGTGTGAAAATTCGCATAATTTTCACACCTTATTGATGTATTTCTCACACCATTATGGAATATTTCACACCTTGGTATATAAGATACGTGTACCTTTGCAGTCGAAAATTGATCAACCATAAACATTAATGGCACACGAACTATATCATACAGTGTTACTGCTGGCAGGAGGCATCAATATCATGATAGCCTTCGTGTTGCTGTATAATAACATTTGGTTTCGCAACTATGATGTCTATTGTCGCGCGCGTCAGCTGGTAGCTTTCTGCTATGTTGTCTTTGCCATCGGTTTTGTGGTTCATGCTCATTTCGAGTGGCGCACATCATGGCCTGCTGCGGCATCAGCCCTTTCGGTGAGCTATTTTCATATTGGCGGTGTGCTCTTTGGCTGGAGTCACACGTCGCTCATGCGACCAGACTACCTGACCCGCCGTGTGGTTTTTCGTGACCTGATTATATTGATACCTGGGGTCATATCTTATTGGGCTGTGGTCCTTATGCCTTTTTTCGAGGGGATAGGAAATGGACTTTTCCTTATTTTCTTTGTCCATGCTTCCTTTATAGCCTTTACGTTTTATCGTACCTATTTTCAAGTGCGCCGTAATTTGATGCGTATGCCTGCCGATGACAATGCTCCCCGCTGGTGGACTCCCGAGGCAAAACGGACAGTGCTCAATGGGCATCATTCATTTATGATTGCCTGTCATCTGATAGTGCTTTTTGGTATTGGCAGTATCGTGGTTACTGCCATTTTCCCCACGCAGATTACACCTTACACGGTGCTGATGTGCATGGGTATAGCTGTTTTCTGCTACATTTTCTATTCGCTCACAGCGTATGGTGATGTGATTGAGGCGGCCACATGGGCTACCGAAGATGCTGAGAATTTAGATACTAATATATAATATAAGAAATGAAAGCAACCAAGACCTTTACAATCCGCCTGCTGCTTGCCTGCATCCTAATGCTGACAGGCAGCAACTGTGTGCAGGCCTGGGACAAAACACCAGGCAGTAATGGTAAGTATGACGACGTCTATGATCGTCCTACCTATTTCCCCGAATGGCAACAGCCCAGCGACTGGCCTAATGCCATGTATTATCTGTGTGAGGCACGTCTCTGGACGGGTGGCCCTGTGTTGGAGAATTACGAAATTGCTGTTTATGATCAGAATAACCTGCTAAGACACTGCAGCCGTAGCATTGCCAGCGATGGTAACCGTTGTGTGTTGACTATCCGTGGCGAGGAAGGCGATGTGTTTCACTTTCAGGTCATCTATGGTACTGACTTCGCTAATCCGGAGGTAATTAATGTGAAGGATGTAACCTGCTCTTTTAAGACAAACGACATCGTAGGTAGCGAGGCTCCCTTTGAGTTGCCTATTGGTGAGGTTCCTAGTGGTATAACAGAAAACAGTAAACCGTCAACTGTAAACCCTCAACAAATCTATGACCTTCAGGGACGCTTGGTAAGTCAACCGTCTAGAGGGCTCTACATCCAGAATGGAAGAAAAAGGATCATCAAGTGAAGTATTAAATACACAATAACCATTAAACAAACCATTTAGAGTATGGAAAAAAACAAATTATTATTCAAAAGGCGGCAGGTGCCGATAGGCACGCGGCTGCATGAACGGCTAAAGCCACTAGGCTTCATACGCCTATGGCTGTTAGTCTTGTTGATTGGCTGGTCCTCAGGGGCTAAAGCTGATGAATTCACCCAACCTTGGCAAATGAAGGCTACGACAACGTCGTTCGACCCACTGACAGATTACAACATCTATGAATTTAAATTATCTTTGGGTTTTAGTTTTTATGGAAATGATTATTTTGCTGATGGATATTCCAAAGTCACGTTCTATTTGGATGGACAGGAAATTGGCAGTATCGATAAGAGTGTATTGAAAAAATTCCTTGATTTGGCACGTGAAAAGAGTAGTCAATCGAGCGAATACAAGAGCCTGCAGACTATCAAGGGTAATATTAATAACGTAACCGATGTTTATATAGGAATAAATGACTGTGTAAGGGATGCTCCCTCTAGCTGGTATACCATAGTACGTCTGGGTATTGAGCGCCATTGGTCATATAAGTCTTCCTATACCTTTGAGGCAAGATGTACGGCTGGAGGTTATTATGCTAGTGGAAGTCTCTATGCTCAAGAACGCGCGTTAAACCATACGTTTACGCTGTCAGCTCCAACCAACAAGGCCTTCCCCGCAACGGGCGGTACTTTGAAGCGAACCGGCAATAAGGAAGTGACATTCACTGCTCCTTCGCTCACAGAAAGAACTTCTACCGATAGTAAGGGTACTTTCACTTGGAAATATCTGGTCAATTTGTTGAAGGAGGCTGGCAAGAGCTCAGAGCCTTACATCTATATTAGTCAATCAGCTCACAAGTATGCAACACTTGACAAAGCCGCTACTGGTTCTACAGTTTCTTTTACAGCCAGCAACTACGATCCTATTACGGTCTATCCTTGCTGGGAGATGTATTCTGAGCGCAATTATGAAATGTGGGGGCCTTCTTATGTGCAGCGCTATCACAAGTATTATGAAGGTCTCACGGTGCCTGGCTATCCTTGCGCCACCAACGTGAATATTGAGACCTATAATGCCTACAGCAAGCAGTTGAAAGTAACTTGGGGCAGTAAGGTAAAGGATAATAAACATGTGGACACCAACGGTCAGTGGGTCATTCTGCGTAAGTATGGCAGCACTGTAGTAAGACTGGATGCTGTGTCCTACTCTAAAGATTTTTACATTGACAAGGGAGAAAACGGAAACGATCTGGCCTACGGCAAAGAATACACCTACATCGTGGTGTTCCAGCCCAATGCATGGGGTGTTAATGTTGCAAAGGAATCAGACGCAGAAGGTTTGAGTGCCTCGAATACCTATACTTTGAAAACCAGCTTCTATATCAACCAATTGAAGGCAGTGGCTGGTGAAAACAATATTAAGGTAACATGGAATCATGAGGCTATTCAGGATGCTGCCAGCAACAAGCCTTACATCTACTATGTGGAGCGTACTACCAATCCAAACGATGCTTCTTCTTGGACTGTAGTGAATGGCAATGGTAACGGCGAGCAGGTAACCAGCAATGAGGTTACCTCGGGATCGTTTACTGATACTAAGAATCTGAGTGCCAACACCACCTATTATTATCGTGTGCGTTTTGAGAAAGTGCAGGATCAGTCAAACTTCACAGGTAACGTTACGACGTTTGCGAAAATGGGCGGTAGCTCTATTGAATCAGTCACCACCTCACGCGGTACCTATACCAATGTGGTAAAGGTTACATGGAATGTGAATCAGAAAGGTGACGCCTTGACTTATTTCTCATTACAGCGTCGTCCGCTCGGCACAGAGGGTGACAACGGTTGGATGGAAATATATACCACTAGCGGCACAGCTGCCAGCTATAGCTATGATGACCAGACGGCTCAGCCCGGCTCGTTCAATGAGTATCGCGTAGTCCTCTATGAGAAGGTCAATGGCAACATGCAAAAGGGTAACGATGCTACCTGCGATGGTTTCTGTATGGCACGCGGTGTGGTTAGCGGTCGTGTGGCATTTGGCTCTGGTACTGCAGTTCAGGATGTAAAGGTTACGATGCGTCCTAACGACGGCAGTGGTAAGACGGTCAATGGCTTCCGTTCACTGATGTTCAACTCTACTTCACGTGGTATCAAAGCTGACCTGACGCAGGATGAGTTGAAGAAAATCTTTAACAATTCTGACGGTTTTGCTACACAGATATGGGTAAAGCCCGATGATAATATCATGACTAGTACTAATTTTTATTATTATATTTGTAATATTGAAAGTACATTGAGTCTGCTTTTGAAAAAGCTTTCTGATGCCAAATATGTAGTATCCTGTTCTATAAATGGCTCTACGTACGATACTAAAGATACGATTCCTGCCAATGCTTGGAGTCAGATTACCTGGTCTTACAAGAACGGTAAGATGGATGTATATACGCTCCAGAGCGATGACTACACAAAGATGAAGCATCATACAATATCAAAGACCATGTCTATTAGTTCGAGTGCAAAATGTCTGGCTGTAGGTAACTATTACACGATGAACTCCAGCTACCGTTTTGCCGGTAATCTTGACGAGTTCCGTGTATTCAACCGCGCATTGACTCTGGATGAAATCAAACAGAACTGGAACCGTACTCTGACAGGCTCTGAAGAGGGACTGCAGATGTACTGGACCTTTGACGAGGGTCTGGCAAACCAGACGATTGCCTACGACTTCAGTAAGCAGAACGGTGTGGCTAACGGCCATCACGGTTTCATGCCTGCAAAAGTTTCTTCTTCTAATGATATTCCCAGCGAGGATCAGTTAAGCCTGATGGCCTATACTGATGCTGATGGTAACTATATGATTGGTGGTGTGCCTTTCTCTGGTGACGGTACCAACTATGTGCTGACGCCTACCAAGAACAGTCATCAGTTCTCACCCTCTAACCAGAGCCGCTATTTCAGCACTAACTCACTGATCTACACTGGTGTGGACTTCGAGGATGTATCATCATTCCCCGTAAGTGGTAAGGTTTATTACGAGGGTACTACCATCCCTGTAAAGGATGTATATGTCAAGGTTGACGGTATCACCGCCTCAAAGAACGGTGAGGCTGTAACCACCAACTCAAAGGGTGAGTTCACTGTCGATGTACCCATCGGTGAACACTTTATCTCACTGAGCCTGAGCGGTCATACCTTCGTGAAGGGTGGCTACTATCCTGAAAGAACTGACAGCACCATCAATACGACCAACTTCTATAGTCCGGTTACTGGCTTGCAGTTCTATGACAATACTTTGGTAACCGTTGCCGGTCGTGTGGCTGGTGGTGATATTGAATATGAGAAGCCACTCGGTCTGAAGCAGGGTAAGGCTAATATCGGTAAGGCTGTGCTGACCCTTGAACAAGAGAACAGCACTGGCTATCTGAATGCTAAGGAAACGACTGTGGGTGCCTCTGTTGGCAATGATCTGAATGATGCAGACCGTGTGTTTACAACAGTTTCTGGTACGGCTAAGGTTGCCGCTAAGAAGAATGTTATCACTGTTGAAACTGATCCTGGTACTGGTGAGTGGGTAGCTAAGTTGCCCCCATTGCGTTACAAGGTGAAGAGCGTGGTTATTCCTGCACAGCAGAACGACATTACGTTTAACAATCTGCCTGTTATCGATGCTACCAATCCTAACCTGACCTATACTGACTCTGTAAAGACAAAAGATGAAATTCAGAAGTTCGAGTATCAGGCCAGCGCAAAGATTGAGTATAAGACAACGGCCACCTTCGATGTGAAGGAGAATGAGGATGGTTCTTATGGTATCAAGACTTATGAGGTGAAGGATATCAACGGTCAGTCACATACTGTTGACGTTTACGAAACAAAGGCCGATGGCACCATCGACTATAAGTTCGGATACCCCATTTACGAAGAGACCGCCTCTTACACATATAGCATCCATGCCCGTGAGCAGTATTTCAACAAGGACGGTGCAGAGGTTGAGCTTGACGAGGTGCCCCTGGCTGGCAAGAAGGTGACCATCAAGAACCAGATGGCTTCTACTTCTAAGGTGTCGGCTACGAATGGTGAGGCTATCGAGACCGAGGACAATTCGTTTGAGCTTGACTCACTGGGTTGCGCTACTTATGAGTTCATTGCTGGTTATCCTAATATTCAGGAGCCATATACACGTGGACTTAACATTACCTATGAGAATGGTGGTGCTACCGTGTCATGGGAGAAGAACGATGACTTCAAGGCTGTTGTACTGGGTGGTCTGCCAACTGGTAACAACTTCGTGACTGAAGGTCCTGACGGTGTACTGATGGTGCTGCGTGATCCTCCTGGTACAGGTTCTTCAGCAACATGGAGCAAGGGTTCTAGCGTAAGCATTACGAAAGGACGTACTGTAGAGCCTCATGGTGAGGTGTCTGGTATGGCTACCGTATATTGCGGTCCTAAGACAACTGTAGGTGAAGGTCTCGGCTTCCTGGTAATGCAGGATATGGACAGTAAGGCTAACCTCGGTGTTGGCTTCGAGACAAGCTTCTCGTTCTCAAACATGAAGAACAGCACTACCACAGTAACTGCTACTCGCGATATCTCTACCAGCAGTGCGCCTGACTTCGTAGGTCCTGTGGGTGACTTGTTCATCGGATATGCCAAGAACGTTATCTTCGGCGCTGTTCATTCTCTGGATATTCACTGGGACAACGTTAATAACGTACCTCAGTTGAAGATGGAAGATGCCATCGCTACTGGCGAGCAGTTCACTACTGGTTTCGTTTACACTCAGAACTATGTAGAGAATACGCTGATTCCTAATTTCGAGAGACTGCGCGACAGCCTTATCGTACGTGTTGCCGATATTAATGCAGTGGCTCGTCCTGCTGCAGGTAAAGATCCTATCTACGTAACGACGCTGAGCAAAGAGAACTCTAAGTTCGGTTCAAGCAATGATGATAAGACTGCTTGGGGTAATAACGCCGTTGCCTTCGAAAAGATGAAGGACGGTAAGTATGTTGGTCCTTCATATACCATGATTCTGCCTGCTGACTATGAAACAAAGAACTATCAGGACATGGTGAAGCACTATAACGAGCAGATCAAGAAATGGGAGAACGAACTCCGCAAGAATGAGGAAGCAAAGATAAATGCTATTGAAAACAGCAAATTGTTCCTGTTGGAGAACCACTCATTCGATGCTGGTGGATCCATCACTCAGAGTAGAACCAACGAGACGGGTTCATCACGTATCAATACAGAAGTAGAAGAGGTGAACGTTGTCTTGAATCAGGAGACTGGTGTGAAGATCAACGGTGTAGGTGTGAACTTCCAGTTCGAAGAGAAGGTTGGTATCACTGTTACCGAGGAACAGCAGCGCGACGAGACTGAGACGATCACTACCAGTTATACACTGGCTGAGGATGGCGACGATGACTACCTGTCGGTTGACGTGTTTAATGCTCCTGACGGCTTCGGTCCTATCTTCTATACACGTGCTGGTGCTACTTGCTGTCCCTACGAGGATGAGGTAGTGACCAAGTATTACAGACCTGGTGCTATTATCATGCAGAAGACCGTACAGATTGAGAAGCCTGAGATTGAGGCTGTAACACAGGCTCTCACAGGTATTCCTGCTGGCGGTAAGGGAACCTTCCAGGTTTATATCCGCAATAACTCTGATACAGGCGAGGATGGCATGTACAATATCAATGTAGTGCCTTCATCTAACCCAGACGGTCTGGTTGTGAAGATGGATGGTCTGAACATTACCACTGGTCGTGCTATCATGGTGAAGGCCGGTGACCCCATGCTCAAGACATTCACCGTAGAACAGTCGAACCCCGATGTGCTGAACTATCCTGACATCAAGATCCGTATTGCTTCACAGTGTCAGCCTGATAACACGGGTGTGTTCCCTGAGATTGCCGACACAACAAGCATCAGTGTTTACTTCCAGCCTACCTGCTCTGATGTGCAGCTGGCTAGCAGTCACTCACTGGTGAACACCGACACAGAGACCGCTCAGACACTCTCTATCAGCGGCTATAACTACTCTATGGCCTCACTCGAGGGTATCCGTCTGCAGTACAAGGGTAAGAACGATGCCGACTTCACTACACTGAAAGAATATGTGAAGGATGCTAAGCGCGTGGCTTCTGATCCAAATCTGGAACTGCTGCCCGCACTCGAAGGCACAAAGAAACTGAATTTCGTTATTGACCTGCGCGAGGATGACTTCACCGACCAGACTTATGTGTTCCGTGCTATCACAGTATGTAACCAGGGTGGTGTTGAAGTGAACAACGAAAGCGATGAAATCGAGGTTGTTCGCGATATGGCTCGTCCTATGCTGATTGCAACACCGACACCTGCCAGTGGTATCCTGACCAGCGGTGCCGACATGACCATCACTTTCAATGAGGATATTCAGGCTTCTTCTCTGACTGAGCCAAATAACTTCAATGTTGTGGGTGTGCTCAACGAGACTGAGGTGGCTCATGAGGTAGCCCTGAGTCTGACCGGCGAGAATGCCGCTAAGACACAGAGCACTGTGGATCTGAACAATAAGTCTTTCGCCACAAGCATGTGGGTGAACTACACAACTGACGGTACACTGTTGCAGCATGGTACCAGCTCGAACAACTTCACTGTGGCAATCAAGGACGGCAAGCTTGCTGTCAGCGTGAACGACAGTAAGGCTGTGTCAACTTCTGAATTGCCTAAGAATACATGGCTCTATCTGAACGTCAGCTATAATGCTGATAACCACTCAGTAAGCGCTGGCTATACGAGTGACAATGATACGAAGACGCTGATTACTGAGGCTGTCATCGATCAGTATGATGGTAACGGTCCTGTAAGTCTGGGTGGTAATAACCTGACTGCTAAGGTACAGGAACTGTCTATCTGGAATGATGTACGTTCTATGTCTCAGGCTCAGGCTGACATGTACACCACGAAGAGTCAGTACACCAGCGGTCTCTTAGGCTACTGGCAGCTGAACGAGGGTCACGGTGACGTGGCTACCGATAAGGCTCGCAGCCGCAACCTGACCTTGCCTTCACAGAACGCATGGTGGATTGCAGGTGACAACTACGCTCTGGCTCTCGATGGCACCAAGACTGCTGCTGTCAACATCGGCGCATTGAACACCACTGCTTCTGAGGACTACCTCGTTGAGGCTTGGTTCAAGGCTGATAAGAATCAGAATGGTGTGGCTTCTGTACTGAGTACTGAGGCTATGGATCTGCACTTGAATGCTCAAGGTAAGATGGAACTGGTTGTCAGTGGTTCTACCGCTGAGGTTACAGATGTTGATATGCGTGACGGACAGTGGCACCATGTTGCTGTAAACGTACTGAAGGGCTCTAACGGTTCTGGTATCGTTTATGTAGATGGTGTACAGCGCAAGCAGGTTTCTGCTTCTTTGATGCCCGCTCTCTATGGAGCTAACCTGTTGCTGGGTGGTCGCTATAGCTACGATGCTCAGGCTGGTTACTCTTACAACCAGTTGCTGAAGGGTGCTGTTGATGAAGTTCGCATCTGGAAGGGACGTCGCACTGCTGATGTTATTAAGAATAATATGTACGCTCGCGTAGATAGTACTGAGGTTGGTCTCGTGGCTTACTATCCTATGGAAGTCCTTGGACTGGATGCTTACCATCAGGTGGTAACTACTGCAACACTTGTGGATCGTACTCCTAAGAGCGATAATCAGGTAAGCTTCTACGCTTCAAACTTCTCTCCAGTCGCTGCAAAGGCTTCTGATCTCAGTGCTCAGAATACGGCAGCTTTGAAGATGGCTCCAAGCTTGAAGAATGTTGAATTCAGCTTCGTGGCCAGTGAGCGTCAGATCACAGTGAACCTGACAGAGCAGCCCTACAAGATAGAGGGATGCAACATCTACATCACTGCTAAGAACGTGAAGGATATTCACGGTAACTCTGCTAATCCTATCACATGGGGTGTTTATGTACAGCAGAACAACCTGAAGTGGCAGGAGAACAGCATGGCTGTGACCAAGGCTGGTGCTGAGGAGAAGACCTTCACCGCTACTATCGAGAACCGCGGTTCTGAGAGCGAGGGCTGGAGCCTGAACGGTATGCCCGAGTGGCTCAGCGCTAATATCGACGGTGGTATGCTGATGCCACAGGCTTCGCAGAACGTTACATTCACCGTTGCTGCTGGTCTGCCTATCGGAAGCTATGAGGCTATTGTTAATCTGACTGGCTCTCAGAGCATCAACACACCGCTCTATGTATCTGTTTCTTCTGAAGGCGATGCACCCAACTGGGTAGCTACTACTGGTGAGCACTCTATGACCGTAGTAGGACAGCTGAAAATTGACAACGTACTCAGCAATGATCCTAAGGATATGGTGGCTGCCTTCCGCGGCACCGAGTGCGTGGGCGTTGCCCAGCCTAAGTACCTGTCACGTTACGACAGCTACATGATCATGATGAGCATCTACGGCGACAAGGAGGCCAACTTGACCTATAAGGCTTACGATGCTTCTACAGGAACTATCTATCCTTCTGTTAGCCTCTCTGACAATGCTGCCAATACCTTTGCAGCTGACAAGGCCGTAGGCTCATTCAAGAATCCCGTTATCTTCACTCCGAAGAACGAGATTGAGCAGGATCTGTCAATGGATAAGGCTGGTTGGAAGTGGTTCTCACTCTATGCAGCACCTGCCGATGCAACTCCTTCTGTCATCTTCAAGGATGCTAAGGATGCTATCAGCACTCTGACTAACGGTCAGACCACTATCATCAACTGGATGGGTAACATGTTTATGAACAACTATGCTACGATGTACAAACTGAACGCAGTGAAGGCTTACGAGGAGAACTTCGTAGGTACTCCAACTGATCCTGCCGCTATCGAGATTAGTCTGAAGAAGAACGGCTGGTCATGGGTTGGCTATCCCGTACAGGCTTCTAACTCTGTTAGCGCAGCATTTGCTGATGCAGCACCTGTTGAAGGCGATATCGTGAAGAGTCAGTCTGCCTTCGCTATCTACACTGATGGCGACTGGGTGGGTAACCTCACTGCAATGGTTCCTGGCGAGGGTTACTTGTACAAGTCAGAAGCTACTGCTGACAAGACCTTCCACTTCCCGAAACCTGCCGTAAGCGGTAAGCGCGCAGCTAACTTCTCTCAGACCTTGCCTCTCAACGCTAAGGAGAACATGACTATGATTGCCGTAGTGATGAATGGCGACGAGGTTATCGAGAATGCTGAGGTTAGCGTATTCGCAGGTACAGAGCTTTGCGGATTGTCAACCGAGGCAGTGAAGGATGGCAAGCACTTCATCACCATCGGTGGTGAGGGTGGCGAGATGCTGACCTACGTGGTGAAGACTGCTGAAGGTGAGTACCTGCTGCAGCAGAGTGACATCTTCCAGAAGGATGTGATGAAGGGCTCTATGGCTCAGCCTTACGTACTGCAGTTGGCAGAGATCACAGCTATCGACATGGCTCAGATGTCAAACATCAAGAGCATCCAGCTGATTGACGCCAGTGGCCGTACGGTTGGTACGAGCGAGAAGCTCTATACAAAGGATGACCTGAAGCAGCTGCCCGCTGGTGTTTACTTCCAGCAGGTGATGTTCAAGAACGGTCAGACCCGTGTACAGAAGATGACAAGATAAGTCTGTTTATCTGATATGAAAATCCGCCCTGGCATCTTGTGATGTCGGGGCGGATTCTTTTTGTTATAGCAGGATTGGTAGCCAGTGAAACCTAGTAAAATGGGAGGAATCTTCAAAAATTGTACTTTTTTACATATTTTTTTGTGTTATTTCAATGTTTCAGTTGCACCAAGGTTATCACTGTTGCGTAATTGAAACTTCTGGAATAATTATTTCTTTCTATCTTTGCAGTCGAATAGAACTACGATATTAATCAACCAGAGACCTTTGAGACTTTATGACATCAACCGTAAACTTAACCATTTGTATTTTTGATGGCCGGTCTGTTCCTGATGACCGGCTTTAGTTATACGCGCGCGTGAGACAAAATTCCTGCTATTAAAAATCTATTATAAACCAAACATTTCAGTATGAGGATTAAAAATCTATTACTATTATTGCTTATAGCTTCTGTGACAGGGCTAAGGGCCCAGACGGACTATAAGTCGTGGTATCCATTTAAGGAGAATGTGACTTATTACTCCAATAATGGTGACCCGTACATCAGATGGTCCACAGTGTTGTGGAATGACGAGGGAGCCGATGAGGGCTTCTTTGAAGGTGATAATTATGCTTGGGGTCTCGGTGTTCACATGAAGGTGGGCAACGATTCTTACAAGTATGCAGGTAACCTGTGCTGTAACGAAAACGGTTATGGCCGTCGTATGTACAACATCTATTCGAAGAAATCGTACGACTCGGACACCCAGTGGGTCACAAATGACTCATGGGACTATGGTGGAAAGTTTAAGTTCGGCTACCATGAGGAGATGGATGGTAAAGGAAAAATTACATGGATCAGGACGCATTGGGCTATTCCCTTCGATCTGCGTAATACGAACATTACCGTGCGTTTGTGGGGTACCTGGTGGTATTGGAACAAAAGCAGTTCTACGGTTATGGATGTGACGCAGACCGTGGCCTGCCCTTATACCTTTAATGTGCGTCAGTTGAACTGGAATGGAAACTATAGCGTGTCACCCGATGGTACGGTGACCATTCCCTATAGCTTTGGTAGTGCTCAGAATACTGATGGACGCACGCACCTCTGCACTTCCATCAATGGTAAATACAATGGTACGATTGGTATTAAGAACATTTCGAACTATAACAACGGTTCTTACACGTTTAAGTTGAGCGATATCGGTATGAATATGCGCTCTCAGTTTACCATTGAGCCTTATCACGAATATGCGCATCCGCGTGACCGCGATGCTAACAATGGCACGAAGTATTATACCACATCAGCTGGCGCAAAGACATTTGCGCCAATGCCTGTTGCTACCATTACGAGTTCCTCGTACAATCAGGCAGATAATTCGGTGACGCTGTACTGGAAGGCCGACAATGGCAATTTCGAGACAGGCGACTGGGGCACCAAGTGGGTGATTTATCGCAATGGCACCAAGGTAGGTTCTGTAGAACAGGCTGTGAGATCCTTTACCGACAAGAATGTTCCGACGGATCAGACTGTTACCTATACGATTTATTATGTATGGAAAGGCTGGCCAGAGACAACGCAACTCAAAGAACTGAAATCTAACGACCACCCGCAGAGCACTCAGCGTAAAGTGCCTGTGAACGGTTTCAAGGCTGAAAGTA
>Ga0265301_10002308_pt1 | contig 22439 bp, 21 predicted proteins | sample AusTroGonzalo_MG_2_FD_193488 | JGI IMG/M metagenome (GOLD analysis project Ga0265301, IMG submission 193488) | Bovine rumen microbial communities from tropical cattle in Woodstock, Queensland, Australia - Gonzalo_04 | ecosystem: Host-associated > Mammals > Digestive system > Stomach > Rumen ... | reverse complement strand
CGGAGCTCACGGATGACACCCGTCTTCTCGAATTTGCGTTTGAATTTCTTCAGCGCGCGCTCGATGTTCTCACCTTCTTTGACCTGTACGATAATCATTTGCTTACACCTCCTTTTTCTTAGGGACGGCAAAGGTAGAAAAATATTTTGTAAATTTGCTATGTGTTGAAAGAAAATTTCATCCGGTACCTGGAAGTCGAGCGTCGGTACTCCCCGCGGACGGTCCGTCTTTACGACGAGGCTGTTTCGGATTTCTATGCTTTTCTGGAGGAAGAGCCCGCGCCCGAGCCGCTCACGACGCAAAACGTGCGGAGCTTCATTGCGCACGGGCTTGATACGGGGCTGGGCGCCCGGACGATGAACCTGAGGCTCTCCGCGCTCAGCACCTGGGCGCAGTGGCTGTTGCGCCAGGGTCTGCTCGCGTCGAACCCCGTTCGCAAAGTGCCCCGGCCCAAGGAAGACAAGAAACTGCCCGTTTTCTATACCGAGAAAGCCATCGACAACTATTTCGACCGGAGCCGCCAGCGGGTGGAGGAACATCCCGACGACTTCGCGCTGCTGCGTAACCGTATGATGATGGTGATACTGTATGCCACGGGCATGCGCCGCGCGGAGCTTTGTGCCTTGAAAAAATCCGATTTCGATCCGCAGCGGCATCTTTTTCGCGTATTGGGCAAAGGCGACAAGTTGCGCGAAATACCGGTTCCGGCTTTGATATGTCAGGAAATTTCGCTATATTTGGAAAAAATGGGCGAAGCGTATCCCGACAACCCGGAAGGAAAGTTCTTTCTCACCGATAAAGGGGCCCCGCTCTACCTGGCGTTCGCCGACAACGTGGTGAAAAGCGAACTTGCAGGCGTGGAGGGGTTTACCGGCAAGAAGTCGCCGCACGTGCTGCGGCATTCGCTGGCCACCCACCTGTTGAACAGGGGCGCCGACCTGACCAGCATCAAGGAGATCCTGGGGCATTCCTCGCTGGCGGCCACGCAGGTGTATACGCACAACTCGTTCGAACAATTGAAAAAGACATATTTAACCGCTCATCCCAGAGCAAAAAAACGGAGGTAAACATGGAAATCAAAGTTCAATCCATCAAGTTCGATGCGGATCAGAAACTCCTGGATTACATCGACAAGAAGGTCAGCAAGATCGAGAAATTCTACGACGGCATCGTGCGCACGGAAGTCGACCTCTCCCTGCTCGCCGACCCGCAGAACAAGAACGTAAAGGTCCACGTATTCATCCCGGGCAACGAGCTCGTCGTGGAGCGCAACAACGACACCTTCGAAGGCGCGGTGAACGACTGCGTCGCCACGCTCAAAGACCTGCTGGTCTCCGAGAAGGAGAGAAGGTATAAATAGAGATGCCCGGTCAAGCCGGGCATGACGGGAAAGGTCAAGCCGGGCATGACGTTAACAAAACAACGACAGCAAGTCATCGGGGCTGAGGCCCGAGAAAAATGCGCCGGTCGCCACTTCCTGTAGGCGGCCGGCGATTGTTTTGCGGTCGAAGGGGCAGCCTTCCAGCAGGGCGCAGAATTCCTCCGTGGGGCGGTCGAAGAAATAGTCGCCGTAGATGCGAAGGCCGGAGATCCGACCGCCGCGCACGTCGAAGTGCGCCTCCAGCAGGCCGGTGGGGAACTTGCGGACATTCACCACCGAACAGGCCGGCGATGCGCCGAAATTCCAGTCGGGGTTGCCAAAACGTTCGTCACGGAGCCGGCCGATGGCGGCGCGGTCCTCCTCCGTAAAGACGTATGGCGTGCAGTCCAATGCATCGCTGAAGAAGTTGGCCAGGTGCGCGATGAAATCCTCTACGGAGATGGGCGCCACCAGCTGCTCCGCCAGGTTGGCAACGCGGCTGCGGACCGACTGGACGGCCTTGCCGGTGAATTTCTCCGGCCGCGGCTTCAAGGCCGCCGCGAGCCGGGAGGTAGAGGCGTTGAAGAGCAGCGTGCCATGCTCCAGCACGCGGCCCTTGTGCTTGCAGACAGCCGTACCCGAGAACTTCCGGCCATCGGGGAGCACCAGGTCATTGCGACCGGAGCAGCTGCCGGTGATGCCCAGCGGCCGCAGGGCGCCGAGGACGACTTCGGTGAACTTCCAGCCGGAAAGGTCGAAGAACGAATAGTTCACGTTGCCCAGATCGTGGAACACCGCGCCGCCGCCCGTCATCCGGCGCACCACCGGGATACCTTCCCGCGACACGTAGTCAAGGTCGATCTCGGCGTACGCGTTCTGGTGCCGTCCGATGATGACGCTGTCGGCGTTGCGCCACAGACGGACGAACGGCCCGGAACAGCGCGTGAGCAGATACTCCTCAGCGGCGAGGTTCCAGGCCGGGTCGGTCGTCGTATCGACAATCAGGTACACGCTACATCAACGCGCAGAGCTTCGCGAAGACTTCGTCAATGGTACCCAGGCCGTCGATTTCCTTGTAGACGCCCTTGCCTTTGTAGTAGGCGATGACCGGTTCGGTCTTGGCGTGGTAGGTGTCGATGCGGTTGCGGATGATTTCCGGCTTGGTGTCGTCCACACGATTCTCCACTTCCGCACGGTGCTTGATGCGCTCGTAGACCGTCTCGTCGGGGATGGCCAGCGACAGCACGGCGTCGATCTTCGCGCCGCGGGCGGCCAGCAGGGCGTCGAGGTGCTCGGCCTGGGCTGTGGTGCGCGGGAAGCCGTCGAAGATGAAGCCCTTAACATCGGGATGGGATTCGAGTTCGGAAGCGATCATGCCTTCCACCACTTCGTCGGGCACGAGTTCACCCTTGTCGATGAGGGTTTTGGCTTTCAGGCCGAGCTGTGTGCCGGCGGCGATTTCACGGCGCAGCAGGTCGCCGGTCGAGACATGGCGCAGGCCGAAACGGTCGACCAGCAGGGCGGCCTGGGTGCCCTTGCCGGCACCCGGAGGGCCAAAGATCAGATAATGTTTCGTCATATTGGGTTCTTTCTTTTCGTCGTCGAGAATGTAAATGTCTTTGTAGTTGCGGCCCAGCTGGTCGTAGTCGAGGCCGAAGCCAACGATGAAGCGGTTTTCGATCTCCATGGCCACATAGTCGAGCTTCAGGTCTTTCTTATAGACTTCGGGCTTGAGCAGCATGGTGCAGATCTTCACGTCGGCGGCGCCGGCTTCGCGCAACAGGGCATACAGGTCGGTGATGGTCTTGCCCGTGTCGACGATGTCTTCCACCACGATCACCGTGCGGCCCTTGATGGAGGAGGTCAGGCCCAGCACCTTGCGGGTGACGCCCGTGGAGAGGGTGCCTTCGTACGAAGAGAGTCGGACGCTCGAGAATTCGCACGGGAAGTCGAGGCGCTTCATCAGCTCGCCCGTGAAGAGGATGGAGCCGTTGAGCACGCAGAGGATGATCGGCACGCCGTCGAAGTCCTTGAAATCGTGGTTGATGCGTTCCGCCACCGCATCGATGGCTTTCTCCAGTTTCTCATACTGGATATACGGAACGAAATGCTTGTCTTTGAGCAGGATTCTGTCCATCAGGAAAGTTTTTGAATCAATTTGCGAAATTACGCATTATCTTTGTCTTTGTCAAATTGAAGCTGTTAATAGCTTCATAAAACCGAACGATATGTGCAGGAGATCCGGAGGGTCGGTTTCCATGACCCTCATTTTCACTTTTCTCAGTCTGACGGCGCAGGCACAGGACCTGCCCGCATCCATCACGACGCTCATCGAGCAGCTGGCCGAACAGGGCCGCGACGCCGAAGAGCTGGTACGCTATTACGAGGGGCTGCTGCTCAGCCCGCTCAATCTCAACGCAGCCTCCCGCGCCCAACTCGAGGAGACGGGCCTGCTGACGCTGTTCCAGGTGGAGAGCCTGCTCGCGTGGCGGGCGCGCTACGGGGCCATCCGCTCCGCGACCGAGCTGGGGCTGGTGGAGGGCTTCACGCCGGACGAAGCCAGGGCCCTCCGCGCCTTCTTCTCTTTCGGAGAACCGGCGCGGGACCGCCCTGCCCAGCAGACCTATTCCGCCAAGTTCCGAAAGAAATGGAAGCAGCCCGGTTTCTCGCTGACATCCAAGGGCATGTACGAAGCAAAAGACTGGACGGTCGCCACCACGATCGACAACGACCCGAAGGAGCGCTTCCCCGACTTCCTCTCCATCTCCGGCCGTTACAAAGGCCTGTACGCCGGTGACTTCACGGCCCGCTTCGGGCAGGGGCTGGTGTGTTGGAAGTCGTTCAATCTCTCGGCGTTCGGCAGTCCGGCAACCGCTGCCCGAAGAGGCGCCGGCCTCAGGGAATACCGCGGTACCGACGAGTCGAACTTCTTCCGCGGCCTGGGCTACACCCGCACCTTCGGGCCGGTAACTGCCACGGCCTTTGCCTCGTACAACGCAGTGGACGCCCGGATCGTGGACGGCCGCTACACCTCCATCGCGACCGACGGCCTTCATGCCACGGAAGCCGAGCGGGCCAAACGCCACGCCATGCACGAATGGGTGGCCGGAGCGAATGTCTCCTGGGATCGCAACAACTGGCATCTCGGCATGACGATTCTGGGCTATGGGTACGACAAGCCCAACGGTCGCCGCGTACAGGACTACAACCGCTTCCAGCAGTACGACGGCGCCTGGGGCAACCTGGGCCTGGACGCGTACGTCGCGCTGGGCAGCCTGCGCCTTTTCGGCGAGGCCGCCGTCGACGCGCACCGCGCCCCGGCCGTCCTGGCCGGCGCCGTCTGGAGCCCCTCGTACAACTTCGAGACGAGCCTGACGGCGCGCTGCTATGCGCCCGCCTACATCGCCACGCACGCGGGCGCATATTCAACCCTGAGCAGCGTTTCGAACCAGATCGGCGCCACGTACGCCCTGCAATGGATCCGCAATAAATGGACACTGCGGCTGAACGCGGACTACGCGTACTATCCCTGGAAGCGCTACCGGGCCGAGGCGGGCACCTCGGGCGTGAAGGCGCGCCTACAGGCTATCCGCGCCCTGCCCGGCGGCGGGGAGGCCGAGGTACAGCTCGCCTGGAGCAGCCGGCTCAAGGGACGCATCCGTGTGACGCAGCCGCTGGGCCCGGCCTGGACGCTTGCCGCCCGCGTCGATGCGAACAAAGGCGCCCTGGGCGGCTACCTCGATGCCCGCTGGACCCCCAACCGCCACTGGGACCTGTCGGCCCGTGTGACGGCCTGGACCACGAAAGACTGGGACAGCCGCCTGAGCTTTTACGAGCGCGGCGTGCCCCAGAGCTTCGCAGTGGAGAACTATTCAGGAAAAGGCATCGGCGCCTACCTGACCGTCAGGTACGCGCCGATACGCCAAGTTGAAATGTGGCTGAAAATCCAGCAGGGCTACATTGCCTACTTAGTGCGGATCTTCATTCCGGGCTTGATGACGCTCTTGGAATTGAGGCCGTTGAGCTTGTAGAGCGTTTTGAGCGGAACACCCGTCTTCTTGGAGATGCCGCCCAGCGTGTCGCCCGACTTGACGGTGTAATACGAGGCGCCGGACGAGGAGGAAGCGGAGCTCTTCTGCGAGGAGGTCTTCGAGGCGGTGCTGCCGGAAGGCTTTCCTGCGCTGCCGTAGATATAGAGCCGCTGGCCGACCCGGATGTTGTCGCTCTTGAGGCCGTTCCAGCGCTTGATGTTGGCCACGGTGGTGTGGTGCTTCGTGGCGATGCTGCCCAGCGTCTCTCCGCTCTTCACCTTGTGGATGACGCGCTGCTCGCCACTGCCGCCCGTCTCCATGATCTTCTTGACGGCCACCGCGTTGAAGAACACGGAATCCTTGTAGCGGTAGATGCTGTCCTGCAGGTCCACGTAAGAAAGCGTGTACTTGTGGGGGAGGTTGAGGACATAGGGGTGCTCGGTGCCCGGGATGATGTCGTGCAGGTACTGCGGGTTGAGGTCGCGCAGCTCATCCATGGGGATGCCGATGTTGTCGGAGATCTGCTGGAAGTGCAGGTTCTTGTCTACGTGGAAGGTATCCACATGGGCCGGGAGGCTGATCTGCGCCGGCACGATACCGTGCTCGGGATAGTAATTCAGCGTATAGAGCGCCGCGATGAAGGCCGGGATGTAACCGCGGGTCTCGCGGGGCAGGTAGTCGTAGATCTCCCAGAAGTCGGTCTTGCCGCCGCTGCGGCGGATGGCCTTGCTGACGTTGCCGGCGCCGCAGTTGTACGACGCAATGGCCAGCGACCAGTCGCCGAAGATCATGTAGCTGTCCTTGAGCAGGCGTGCCGCGGCCCGACAGGAGGTCAGCGGGTCGAAGCGCTCATCCACGTAGGAGGTCATCTCCAGCCCGTACATCTTGCCCGTGTTGTACATGAACTGCCACATGCCCTTGGCCCGGGCGCGCGAGACGGCGCGGGGGTTGAGGGCGCTCTCGATGACCGCCATGGCCTTCAGCTCCTTCGGCAGCCCGTACTCGTCGAAGACCTCCTCGAACATCGGCAGGTAATAGGTCGACAGGCCGATGATGCGCGAGGTAGCCATCGGCATCCGCTCGGTGTAGCGGATGATGGCGTTCTTGACGGCCTTGTTGAACTGCACGGGGATGAACGAGTTCATCTTCTTGAGGCGGTCGATGTAGACCTGGTCGGGGATGTTGCTGGTCAGCGAGTCGAGCTCCAGGGTGGACACGTCGAAATCGTTCACGTCGATCTGCTTCTGGATGTAGTAGATGTTCAGCAGCGAGTCAATGTTGTCGGAGTTGTACTCCATGAGGTTTTCGATGTCGTCATCCAGCAGGATGTCGCCGTCGCTGTCGTTGGCCGGCGCGGCGAGCATCTGGTATTCGTTGTACAGCGAGTCGTAGGCCTGTTGCAGGGAGTCGAGACGGTGGGTCAGTTCCTCGATGATCTGGGCCTGTTTCTTTTTCGGCGTCTGGGCCTGGCCCATGACGGGGACCAGCAGGGCGACGAGCAGCAGGATCGGGAGAAGGCGTTTCATGTATGTCAGAAAGTAAATTGCAGGTTGAAGCCGACGGCGGGGGAGCCGAAGACGGAGGAGGAGGATTCGTATTGCGCGTACTGGGGCGTAATCGGCTGGATGATGGCCGGCTGCACCTCGAGGGCGGCGATGTTGTCGTTCACGTCGAAATCGGACATGTAGGCGAAGACGTGGGCGTCGATGACGTTCAGGGCGTAGACGACCACAAAGGCCAGGATCGAGTAGTCGCGCCAGCGGCGGTAGGTGTCGCGGTAGGTTTCGGCCTGGCTGGCCGTGATGCCGCCGATGTAGCCCGTTTCAGCACTGTTGCGGTCCATCTGGGTGATCCATCGGAACCGCCTGTACTGCATGTCGTTGAAATGGTAAAAGTAGCCGCAGGCGACCAGGCCGCCGGTCCAGATGGGAATCTTCCAGTAGTCGCCGTTGTAGGCCTGTCCCAGGCCGGGCAGCAAGATCGAATAGATGGTGGACTTGGCAGGGACGGGCGCCTTGATGTCGGTCTTAAAGCAGATGGCCCCGTCAAGCAGCTGCCCCCAGTAGAAGGCACCGGCCGCGATGTAGCTGGCGGTGCGCAGGTACTTGTATTTCACCTCGCCCGTGTGCTGGTACTGCCGGTTGCACCAGATGCCGCCATAGACACCTGCGCCCATGCCGGCATAGATGATGGGCACCTTCCACCAGTCGTGGTTGTAGAGCTGGGCGGCGCCGGGGACGAGGGCGGTGCCCAGGGCCATGTAGCCCGGCGTCAGCGAGTCGCGGCCGAAGTAGCCGCGCACCAGCCGCCTGACGGAGAAGCCCTGCAGCGAGTCGGTGGCTACGGTGGTATCCTTGGCTGCCGTAGTCTGCTCCGAGCCCGGAGGGCCGGTCACCATGCCGCCCTGCCGGTTGCCCGAGACATCGTTGCGCGTGCTCCGGAACTGGGCACTCAGGCTGCCGCAAACGCAGACGAGCAGGAGGAGGGTGAGGAGGACGCGGCGCACAGATTTATTCGTTTCGGGAAAGGTCGTTGAGGAAGTTTTCGATCTGCTGCTGGTTGTCGAACCGGATGCTGATGGTACCGCCTTCGCCGGCTCCCATGCGTACGGACACCTTGCCGTCGAAGTGGCGGCCGAGACGCTCCGCGAGGGCCTGGCAGCGTTCCGGCAGCGGGCGTTCGGGCTGCGCGTTCTGCTGCGGCTGTTCCAGCACCTTGCTCTCCAGCTGGCGTACCGACCAGCCGTGGCGGACCGTGTTCTCGAACAGCGCGTGCTGCCGGGCCGGGTCGTCCACGCCCAGCAGGACCTTGGCATGCCCCGTGGAGATCGTGCCGACCTTCAGGGCCTGCTGCATGGTATCGGGCAGTTTGAGGAGCCGGAGGCTGTTGGTGATGGTTGCGCGTTTCTTGCCTACCCTGAGGGCCATGGCTTCCTGGGTGAGGTTGCACTCGTCGATCAGGCGCTGGAAGCTGAGGGCGGTCTCGATGGGGTCGAGGTCCTCGCGCTGGATGTTCTCCACGATGGCCATCTCGAGCATCGCGGCGTCGTCGGCCTGTCGCACGTACGCGGGCACGCGCGTGAGGCCGGCCGCCTGCGCGGCGCGGAAACGGCGCTCCCCGCTGATGATCTGGTAGCGTTGCGGTCCGGTCTGCCGCAGGGTGAGCGGCTGGATGATGCCGAGGGCGCGGATGGAATCGGTGAGTTCCTGCAGGGCTTCGGGGTCGAAGGCGCTGCGCGGCTGCCACGGGTTAGGCACGATCTGGTCGACGGGAATCTCCGTCACGATGGCGGGATTGCCGCTGGCGATCGGTTGGACCGGCCGGGGATCCCGCAGCGGGTCCACGTCGCCGAGCAGGGCGCCGAGGCCTTTTCCTAGTGCGTCTCTTTTGGCCATGCTTCGTTCTTTTTGATGATCTCCCGTGCCAGGTTGAGGTAGTTGTCCGATCCGGCCGACTTGGCGTCGTAGAGGATGGCAGGCTTGCCGTAGGACGGGGCTTCACTCAGCCGTACATTCTTGGTAATCATGGTCTTGAAGACCATTTCGGGGTAGTAGGTCTTCACCTCTTCCACCACTTGGTTGTGCAGGCGTAGCCGGCTGTCGTACATGGTGAAGAGGAAGCCTTCGATGGTCAGGGCGGGGTTGAGCCGCGTCCGGACGATATTGATGGTATTCAGCAGCTTGCCGAGGCCCTCCAGCGGGAAGTATTCCGGCTGGACGGGGATGATCACGCTGTCCGATGCAGTGAGCGCGTTGATGGTGATCAGGCCGAGCGACGGGGCGCAGTCGATCACGATGTAGTCGTAGTTGTCGTGGACGGAAGCGAGGGCGTTCCGAAGCACGTTCTCCCGGCCGGGGACGTCGAGCATCTCGATCTCGGCACCCACCAGGTTGATGTGGGAGGTGATGATGTCGAGCTGCTTGAGGTCGGTGGGCTTGATGATCTCCTCCACCTTGCGCTGCCCGATGAGCAGTTCATACAGGGTGTCGCCCTCCTTCGAGTCGGGATTGAAGTTGAGGCCCGAGGTGGTGTTCGCCTGCGGGTCTGCGTCGATGATCAGGGTCCGGTATTCCAGGACGGCCAGCGACGCGGCCAGGTTGATGGCGGTGGTCGTCTTTCCCACACCGCCCTTCTGGTTGGCTATGGCGATGATCTTTCCCATGGGTTTCTATTCCTTGGGTTCAATGTAGAGCCAGAACACGAGCGGCGAATATTCCGGAATGGCATCCCCGCTGCCCGATTCGCCGTAGCCGAGCGTGGAATCGAATGCCGCCACGGCGATTTCGCCATAGTTCATGGCCAGCACCGCCTTCCCGAATCCATCCACCACGCTGTTGCTGGTAGAGAACTGATCCTCGTCCTGCTTGTAATAGGCGATGGAAAGGGCTTCGTAGGTCTTGCCGTCGTTCCAGATGCGGTAAAACTTGGCAGTGTCCTCAATGTTGGTGTCGAACACCTGTCCGTTCAGCAGGCGGCCGATATAGCGCACGTTGACGTTGTTCCCTTCCGCGATGGTATCTGTCGCATGCTCCTCCAATTTCTTGAAATAGAGATGTTCCTCCAGGGTAGAAGCGCTGGCGTAGTGTTCGCGGAACCAGCGGCTCAACGCCCTCTCCTGGTAGGCGTAGATGTCGGTGATGACCGTATCGATGGCGATGTCGTAGATGTAGTTGTCGGCCTCGGACAAGGAACTGAACGCATGGTATGCGGTATAATCGTGGCTCGATGCGCTTTTGGGCAGGGCGATCCGGGCGGTGGCGCCGCCGCGCATGCCCTTGATGATCTTTTCCAGGCCTTCGGGAATGTAGCTCTGATCCACCCGCCAGGTGTTGCCGCCGAACCAGGTGGATACGGTCCACGTACCCAATTGCCCGGCGACTTCCTCCACGTTGGTGTCTTCGATGGTCAGGTCGAGGGCCTGCTTGGTGAAATGGGCCCGCACATAGGCGCTGTCGGTCACGGAAGGGCCGCTGCCCTGGTTCATCTCCAGCACGTAGGCGCCGCCGCTGCTGGCTTGGGCACCGGGATAGTGGACCCGCAGCCAGGCCTTCATCACGCGGTCGTAGGCGGCGTCGTCATCCTCTTCGGGCGCCACGGCGCAGGCGGTCGCGCCGGTGAGCAGAAGTGTAATCAGAAGGATATGCTTGATTTTCATACGCTATTGTTTCTTTTTGATTTCGGCGGGGAAGACGTCGAACATCAGGGCCTTGTTTTCCCCGACCAGGCCGACCGGATGGTTGCCGTAGCCGAGCTGGCCGTTGAAGAAGATGAGGTTTTCCTGCCCCACGCGGGCGCCGACCAGGCCTCTGTCCAGGCCGACGAGCAGGTCGCCCTTGCCGACGCGCACGGTGACGCTGTCTATGGCGAAGGGACCGACGGGGCCGGAGGATTCGAACGTGTAGCCGGCATAAAAAAGGTAGACGGAGTCACCCTGCTGGATGGTGGGGCCGGGCTGCAGCGAGTCGGGCAGCACCACACGGACGACTCCTTCATAATGCACGATCTCGTAGTCAGCGAAATTGCTCTGGATATATTCGTCGATGTATTTGTTCTGGTCTATGTTGGCTTCGCGCACCTCGCTCTGGCACGAAAGGGCGGACGGCAGGGCGGCGGCCAGCAGCAGCAACAGGAACAGATACGGACGGATGTGCGACATAATCGAAACTACGGGACAATCCGCAAATTTATACAAAAGATGTGCCTTATGAAAATTTTTCTTCATCGGGCCAGGCGTCGAGCGCCGCCTCGAAATAGGCCGGCACGTCGGAGAGCGGGATGTACAGGCGTCCGCCCGAAGCGTTGCGGTGGCCGCCGCCGTTGAAGAACCGGACCGCAAACTTGTTGACATTGATGCGGCCCTTGGACCGGAGCGAGACGCGGACATACGTCCCGTCGTTGTTTTCCGTGAAGAGCGCGCTCACCTGGACGTCGGCGATGGCCAGCGGCAGGTTGACGAAGCCCTCGCTGTCGCCCGGCTTGTAGTGGTATCGGTCTTTTTCCTGGTTGCTCAGCAGCATGTAGGCTGTGTGATGCCGGGGCAGCACCTTCATCTTGTCTTTGACCATGTGGCCCAGCAGGCGGGTGCGCGACACGCTGTAGCAGCAGAGCACCTTCTCCTGGAGGTCGTCCTTGTCCACGCCCCGCGCAATCAGCTTCGAGGCCATCTCGAACGTGCCCGGGAACACGGAATTGGCGAAGTTGTTGGTATCGGTCATCATCCCCACGTAGAGCGCTTGGGCGCAGCGCATCGGGATGCGGGCCGTGTCGCCGGCTACGTCGGGAAGGGACAGCAGGATCCAGAACAGCAGCTCACAGGTGGAGGAGACGCCGACCGTGGAGATGGCCACGTCGAAGCGGTCGAGTTCCACGGCGATGTGGTGGTCGATCAGCACTTTGGGGGCCTTGGCGGCGAGGATGTCCTGCTCCAGGTATTCCGTGCGGCTCAGGCGGTTCAGGTCGAGGCAGATCAGCAGGTCGGCCTCCGCCACGAGTGCGCGGGCGGCCGGTAGGTCGTTTTCGCAGATGAGCATCCGGTCCTGCGGGTCATCCGGTTCCAGGAAGGCCATGTTTTCGGGGTAGGGGCTGGGCAGGATGATGCGCGGATGCTTTCCCCGGGCTTTTAGATAATGGTAGGCGGCGGAGACGCTGCCCAGGGCGTCGCCGTCGGGGTTGAAGTGTCCGACCAGCACGATCCTGTGGGCTTTCGCCAGCAGGCGTTCCAGGGGGGTGGTGTCTATCTGCATGGAAGCACGAGCCATTTTTCTTGCTGCAAATTTAAAAATATATTGTAGTCTTGAAATTAATTTTTTACTTTTGTAAGTCCAATCGATTTTGGCGTACTAGGCAGACAATATTAAAATTAACCGATATGAGAAAACTTTTAACCTATTTCATCTTCCCTCTCATCATCATCGGACTGGCATTCCTCCTGTACCGGAGCATCAGCGAGCCCGTGAAGTTCAAGAAAGAGCGTGACCAGCGCGAGAGCGTCGGTATCCAGCGTCTGAAGGACATCCGTACCCTTCAGGTCACCTTCAAGGATACCTATGGCCATTATGCGCCGGTTATGGACTCCCTGATCGACTTCTACAAGAACGGCAAGATCACCATCATCCGCCAGATCGGCTCGGAAGACGACTCTGTCGCCGTCCTGCACACGGACGCCGTCAAGAAGAACCTCCGCAACCTCAAGGGCGAGCAGTTGATGGAGAAGCTCTACGAGATGTACGAGGCCGGTGACAAGAACCTGATCATCCGTATCCCGCAGCAGACGGCCGTGAAGGACACGATCTTCCACAACCGTACCGATTTCAAGGTGGAGGATCTCCGTTACATCCCGTTCTCCGAGGGTGACACCGTGATCATGAAGAGCATTGTGAAACAGGTCTCCGGCGTCGACGTGCCGCTGTTCGAGGCACAGATGCCGTACTGGTCGATCCTCAAAGGCATGGACCACCAGCAGATCGTGAACCTCGTGGCCGAGCGTGAGGATACGGGCCGCTACCCGGGCCTGATGGTCGGTTCCGTCGAGAACGCGAACAACAACGCAGGAAACTGGGAGTAGTGCTGAAGTACACCCTCATTCCGCAAGGGTACTTCTCGGAGGAATCCGCTGCCGACCAACTGGGCCAGGTGGCCATCCTTGAGAAGACCGATTCGGTAAAAAACATGGAACTGCCTTGCTATAAGGCAGTTCTTGTTTATGCCGGAGACGATGCCGCTGCGCGTTGCGTGGCCGACATGCTGGCGGCCGCCGCCGCGCTCGACCGCTACAACAAGGTGGTGCTCCACCTGGCGGACGGCGTGGTCGACATCGTCGTGGCGGCCGGCGACCGCCTGTTGCTCTGCAACTCCTTCCCGGCGGCCGACGAAGTGACGGCGCAGTATTTCCTCTTTGCCGCCCTCAGGCAGTTCCAGATCAACCCGGAACTGACCACCGTCCATTTCTTCGGCGAGGCCGGCGACGCCATCAAGGCCGACCTCTTCCGTCACTTTGCGAGCGTAGAAGTCCTATGAGGATCATAGGCGGCAAGTTGCGCGGCAAGGCCATCCTGCCGCCGGCCGGCTACCCGGCGCGGCCGACGACGGATTTCGCCAAGGAAGGCCTCTTCAATACCCTCGACAACGAGTTCTATTTCGATGATCTGGCCGTGCTCGACCTGTTCAGCGGCACTGGCAGCATTTCCTACGAATTCGCCTCGCGCGGGGCGGGGGAGGTGATCGCCATCGAGATGAACCCCGCTAACGCCGCCTTCATCAAGAAGACGGCGGCTGCACTGGGCCTGGCCAAGACCATCCAGGTCGTGCACCACAACGTCTTCGATTTCCTGCCTATCTGCACCAAGAAGTTCGACATCGTCTTCGCCGACCCGCCCTACGCCATCGAGGGGCTCGACACTCTGCCCGACCGTGTCCTGGAGAAGGGCCTGGTCCATCCCGACGGGTATTTTATTCTCGAACATCCGGCCGAATACGACTTTGCCGCACATCCCTCCTTCGTGAAGGAGCGGAAGTACGGCAACGTGCATTTCAGCTATTTCCGTCCGCTGGCAGCGGAGCGGGAATCCTAGTTCCAAGGATCCAGTGCGGCAGGCTTGCGGATGTCGCTCAGGCAGAGGATGTCGTTGAGGAACCACTGCCCCGTGCTGCCTTTCTTGCGGAGCTTGATGTTCCGCGGATTGTCTGCGCCGCCCGAGGTGACCCAGACGCTGCACCACTCATGGCCGGAGCCGTCGGTCGTGAAGGAATACTGGTTCGTGTCGATCGTGACTTTGTAGGGCTTGCTGGGGGTGTAGTTGTTCTGCGGGGTTGCGCCGTGGAAATAGGAGTACGGCTTGTATTCCGCCCCGTCTAGGCGCTCCTTGATGAACTGTTTCTGGTAGCCTGAGAGCGGGTCGGGACCCTTGAGGTAATTGAGCATCTCCCAGCAGTCCTTGGGGCTGGCGGCATAGCGTGTGAGGGCGGCCAGCGTGAGGGCGGCCACGGCGTAGGGGTCGGTGAGGTCCTGTGCACCGGGGAGTTTCTTCAGGTCGTTCAAGGTCTTGGGAAGCTGGTCGTAAGTGAAGGTGCGGTGGTTGCCCAGGCCATTGCCGAGGCCATTGCCCAGCGAACCGCATCCGGCCGTCATGAGCACAGCCAGGAGCAGCGAGGGAAGGATCAAAGAAAGACGTTTCATAAGCGATAACGGATATTATGCACAAATATACCACTTTTCATTATCTTTGCCGAAGATAATTTGCAGAATAATCCGATCATGGAAAAAGGATCTTCCTGGAAAACCTTCCTGCTGTCGCTTGCCGCGACGACCTTCTCCATCGTGCTGACCTTCGGCACGACAGCCATCATCGACCGCAAGAAGCAGAATGCCGAGAAGCGGGAAATGGTGATGATGATCATGTACGACATGCGCGAGTCGCTGAAAGAGGTCGGGCAGTGCGACGCAGACCTGAAGGAATTCTTTGACATCCAGTTGGACGTGGTGGCCCATCCGGAAAAGTTTAACAGTAGTTATTATGCGTTGGCGACGAAAGTACCGCTGGCCCAGTATTCCTCCACGACCGAGACCATCTTCCGGTCCAACATCGAGACCATCCAGACCATCGGCAACATCCTTTTCGTGGAGGCCGTCTCGTCGTTTTACGATGCGCGGGAGCAGTATAATACCCTTGTCGTAAAAGATTTTCAGAATCAGTCGGATCAAACCTTTCTAGATTACAATGTGCTGCGGGATTTCAATACGCCCGGTTTCATCTTTTTCAGCGAGGCCTTTCTCCATGCGATGAAGGTGGACTTCGAAAATTGCAAGCAGCTGATGAAAGTATCGGATGAAGAGCTGGAAGTATTCAGCGAGCAGAAGGAGAAACTGATGAAGTCTACGCGGTCGAAGCTGATGGAAGATACAAATGGAACCTCCACCTCCAAGGTGGAGCGGAACGCCCGGCTGCAGCAGGCTCGGGAAGAAGGAGACAAGAAACTTAAAAATCAATGAATATGAAAAAGTTGTCTATTATTCTGCTGACGGTGGCCGCAGCATGTACGCTGGCCTGCTCCGGCAGCGACGCAAAGTATGAAGTGTCCGGCAAGAATGCCCCGAAAGACGGTGTTACGGTGTATCTGATGGACAAATTGTCCGACGCCCCCATCGACAGCGCCATCGTGGCCGACGGCGCCTTCACGATGAAAGGAAAGGCCGCGAAGGATGCATTCCTGTTGCTCCAGATCGACGATTGGGACTGGGGCTTTCCCCTCTTCAATGACGGTAAGCCCGTCCGTATCGACCTGGCCGACAGTACCTACGTGGCGGCTTCCGAGCTCAATATGAAACTCAACGAATGCGACCGGCGGGACGGCGCTGCTTACAAGGTATTCAATGACTTCATCAAGGACTATCTGGCCCTTCCCAAGGAGGAGCAGGAAGCCCGTGAGTCGGCCTTCATCGCCGAGTATCAGGAGCGGCTCGAAGACTACGGAAAGACGTATGTGTCGATGATTGAAGAGAACATGGACAACCTCATTCCGGTGGTCTACCTGCAGAACCTTCCGTTGCTTGCCGACAAGGACAAGTTCGATGAGATCATGGCCTCCGGTGCGCCTTTCACCGAGCATCCGTATGCACAGCATATCAAGCGCCAGATGGACGAAGCCTACGCCCAGGAGCAGGAAGCCGAAGAAGGCAAAAATGCCGTCATCGGCAAGAAGTTCCAGGAACTGGAAGAAGCCGATACGAACGGAAAGATGCACAAGCTGAGCGAGTACGTGGGACAGGGCAATTGGGTGCTGGTCGATTTCTGGGCCTCCTGGTGCGGTCCCTGCAAGGCAGAGATGCCCAACGTGGTGGAAGCCTACAAGAAATATCACGGCAAGGGCTTCGAGATTGTCGGCATTTCCTTCGACAAGGAAAAAGAGCCGTGGGTGAAGGCCATCACCGACTGGGAGATGCCCTGGATCCACCTCTCTGACCTCAAGTACTGGAACAATGCGGCTGTAGAAGTCTATTCCGTCAATGCCATTCCCGACAACTTGCTGATCGATCCGAAAGGCATCATTGTCGCCCGCGGCCTCCGCGGCCAGAAACTGGCCGACAAGCTGGCGGAGATCTACGAATAATATAAGTATATGCGTCGGTTTTTCTGCCTGTTCGCGCTGGCGGCTTGTCTTGTGTCCTGTGCGCAGCAAAGCGGCAAGACATTGGACTTGAAAGGCGAGGAGGATCTCTCGGGCCTTACGATAGCCACTTGCACCGGGAGCTACTACGAGCAGAAGCTCCAGGGTCGCGAAGATATCACCCTGCTTCTGACAACCCTGGAAACCGATGCAGTGCAGAACGTACGGCAAGGTCTGGCCGACGTTTTTGTGGGCGACGAAGTGTTGCTCACCCGGGAAGACCAGCAGCGGCTGGGCATGAAGCTGGCCTTCCGGGGAGAGGAGGCTTTTGACGTGGCATTTGCCACGAGGAAAGGAAATGAGGCTCTTTTGCGTCAGCTCGATGCGTTCATAGCATCGGCGCCGCTGGAGGACATCATTGCCCACTGGATCGAGGGCACTCCGGCACCGGAAGAACCCGCCTATGACATTCAGCCCGATGCCGCCCCCCTGCGCTGTATCTGTGCTGCCAACCTGTCCCCCATCAGCTACATTGGAGAGGGGGGAGAGTGGATGGGAATGGATCCGGATATTCTCCGCCGCTTCGCGCATGCTGTGGGCAGGCCTTTTCAGATGACCTACCAGGACCTGGGATCGGCTGTCATAGCCCTTCAGACGGGGCAGGCCGATTTGGTTTCGTGTTGTTTGTTCATCACGGAAGAGCGAAAGAAATCCGTAGACTTCTCTATTCCTTATTACAGGTGCCATCCCGGTTACTTTGTCAAGGACGCGGGCAACAAAGAAAGCATGGGAATCGGGGAGCGTCTTCGGATGAACCTGGTGACGGAAAGTCGCTGGAAACTGATCACGGACGGCTTGTGGGAGACCATCAAGATTACGCTGCTGTCCATATTGCTGGGCTCCGCCCTGGGAATCGGACTCTACGCCATGACCAAAAGCAGGCGGAAGTGGCTGCGGTCCGCAGCTGCCGTATATAATTGGTTCATGGCCGGCATTCCCATGCTGGTGCTGCTGCTGATCCTTTACTACATCGTTTTTGCCCAAAGCGGGCTTGACGCCACGGCTGTGGCTGTCATTGCCTTTGCCCTCAACTTCGCCTCCGGCGCCAGCGACGTGTACGGCTCCTCCCTGGATGCCATTCCCCACGGGCAGACGGAAGCGGGCCTGGCCCTGGGCTTCACCCGGCTGCAAACCTTCCTGCACATTGTCCTGCCGCAGGCCATCCAGCGGGGACTGCCCCTCTATCAAGGGCAGTGCGTCTCGCTCCTGAAGGGTACGTCCATTGTGGGTTATATTGCCATCCAGGACCTCACGAGGGCGGGAGACCTCATCCGGTCCCGTACCTTCGATGCCCTGGTTCCCCTGTTGGTGGTAACTGTCATCTATTTCCTCCTGGCATGGCTTCTGGGCCGGCTCATCAAACTCGCAATGCCTAAAACGCGCGCATTATGATTACCGTCAACCATCTCAGCAAAACGTATCATAACCCGGACGGTAGCTCCCTGACGGTACTCAAGGATATCAACTGCACCATTGAGAAGGGCGAGGTCATCAGCCTGATCGGCCCTTCCGGTACAGGTAAGAGTACTTTCCTGCGTGCGCTCAACCTGTTGGATCCGCCCACCGGCGGAGAGATCCTGTTCGAAGGAAAGAATATCCTGGCGAAAGGATATCCCGTCCATAAGCTTCGCCAGAAGATGGGCATGGTGTTCCAGAGTTTCAATCTCTTCGATCACATGACCGTGCTGGAAAACGTCATGTACGCGCCGGTCAAGATCTTGAAAAAGAGCCAGGAAGAGGCCCGCGAAGAAGCCATTTCGCTGTTGCGGAAAGTGGGCCTGGCAGAAAAGGCCGACGTCTTTCCCGACAGCCTTTCCGGCGGACAGAAACAGCGTGTGGCCATTGCCCGCTGCCTGGCCATGAATCCGGAGGTGATCCTCTTCGACGAGCCCACGTCGGCCCTCGATCCCACCATGGTGGGCGAGGTGCTCAGTGTCATGCGACAGCTGGCCAAGGAAGGGATGACCATGCTCATCGTGACCCACGAGATGAAGTTCGCCCGCGACGTGAGCACCCGCATCTTCTTTATGTATGAGGGCTATATCCACGAGGACGGCGCCTCGGATCAAATCTTCAACCAGCCCAAGCGCAGCGCAACCAAGGCGTTCGTGCAACGCATCCGCAAGGAAGTGTTTGAAGTGGAAGGCAAAGACTTCGATGCGCTGGGAATGGAAACGCGCATCAACCGCTTCTGCATCAAATACAATATCGCCGACAAGAAGGATCCCGCCATCGGCCTGTGCCGCCTCCTGATGCCGGTTTATTTAGAGACAGGTGACAAGTTGACCATCCGTATCACTTACAGCGAAATGTCCGGCGATACGGCGCTTGATTTCATGCGGGAGGGTGACGAATGCGCTCCTGCCCGGCTGACGGACGAGCGCTTCCGCGGGGAAGTGCTCTCCCTTTGCAAGAATATGATCGAGGAGCCTACCACCCGTGGTTTCCGCGTCAAACTGCTGTTGTGATGCTGTTTTGGGCGATTTTAGTAAGGCATGGACTATAGACAGTTAGTTGAGGACATATACTTCATGATGCTCTTTGGCGGCGTTACGATGCTGGAGGTGGCGGCCGCCCTCTTCCTGCTGCTGAGGAAGGGCAATGCCATTGCGCCCGAAGTGACGTCTCCCGTCCGCCTTCGCCGCTGGGCTGCCGCTTTCCTGCTGGCGTCCGGGATAAGCCACTTGTGGTGGATGCTGGGTGTCACGCATCCGTTGGTGAAGGACCCTTGGACCAGCTACCTGATTCTCTGCTGCCTGGACGTCCTCTTGGTGTTCTCGACCATGATGGGCACGCTGCAGGCCATGTTGCAGGACCGGCGCCGTCCCTTCTGGCCCATCTGCGTTGCCCTGTTTCCTTTCATCATCCTTTCGGCCATCTGTATCATTCGGAAAGACGATGCTTTGGTAGATCCGCTGCGCATCTATGTCCCGGCACTGATCGCTCTCTTCACGTTGTATATGGTCTTTGCCGTCCGTCGCTACGGACGCTGGCTGCAGGACAACTATGCCGACCTGGAGCACAAGGAGATCAGAAACAGCCTTATCGCGCTGGCGGTTTTCCTGATTTTTTTCGCCATGTACGAAAGCGTTGAAGTAGGTCCTGTCGCTGCCTATCTCATGCAAGTGGATGCGCTCATCATCACCGGCTTGCTGCTGTGGCGGGTGGAGACGCTGCAGGAATTGACCCCGGATACCGTCCAGGAGGAAGAACCGGCGGAAGCCGCCCCGGTTCCCGCATCCACGAGCCTCCCTACCAATATCGGTCCGTTGCTGGAAGCAAACTGTGAGAGCCGGCAGCTGTATCTGCAGCACGACCTCAGCCTGGCGCAGCTGGCCCAGGCCATCGGCACGAACCACAGCTACCTGAGCAGGTATTTTGCCCAGCAAGGACTTACTTACAATGCCTATATAAACGGATTGCGCATCCGTCATTTCATGCGGCTGTATCATGAGGCCGTCGCCAGCCGGCGCATGTTCACCGCCCAGCAGCTGGCTTACGAAAGCGGTTTCCATAGCTACAGCACGTTCAGCGCCGCATTCAAGCAGAACACGGGGAAGACCGTGACGGCCTGGATGAGGGATTCCGCCGCGTAGTTTTCCCCCTCCTTCGAGTTTCAAAATTTGCAAAAAGGTTTCGGAATCTGCAAAACCTGCAGGCCGGAACAGAGACCTTATTGTGCTTTTGGCGAATAATGGCTAATTTTATCTCTATTAGAAGAAGAATATGAAACTACGCAAACTCTTGAGCATTCTGCTGGCACTATTTGTCCTCGCTGTGCCGGCCATGGCCGTCTTTACGGGAATGGACCTGGATGCGACGCTGTCCAACCTGCGCCGGGAGCTGTCTCACGACTATCGGGAGAAATCACAGACCCAACAGCAACTGATCAATAAAAACGAGGCCCAGCACCGGAAGATGGTGGAGATTGTCAAAAAGTGCAATGACCTGTCGCTGATGCTGTATTCCCAGAAGCAGGACTACACCTTTGACATCAGTTACGCGCTGGAAAGAGTAACCCGGGAATACAACGATTTCAATAAAAACCGCACGCCCTATGACCGCATCATCGCCAATCTGGAGATTGATATAGACCGTTATGCGCGTCTGATAGAGTCCCTGCGCCGCCTTCCGCCGGAGCTGGAAGATCTGGAGTTGGTGCCGGACAGTCTGGCCTATCACAACGATTCGCTGGATGCCCATCTGCTGCACAACGAAAGCCTCCTGCAGCGGGAGCTGGAAGAGAAAGTTGATGTGATAATGGCGATGACGCAGACACAGGCACAGGACACATCGGCCACAGAAGAAGTTGTGCCGGCGTTTATTCTGAGCGAGCAGGGACAGATAGATCGCGATACCTGTCTGTTCTACGCAGCTGAGCTCCTGAAAATGTACGCCGCCTCGCGCGAGATGGCCATGGCCGACAGCACCCATTACCGGGAAGCCCAGCTGCGTTTGCAAGAGTCGTATGAGTATGCAAGGGACTACTACGATATCATTGAAAATAAGGTGTTTGTAGAGGGGCAGACGCCCTGGACGACCATCCTGGCCCATCCCGGAGAGTACTGGAAGGAGGCTCGCAAAGCCATTGGAGAGAAATACCGCCTCTCTTTGGTCTGGAGAGCGCTCTACGATGATACTGTGGCATATACCGAGGAAGAGATTGCCAATGACAATCAGCTGACAAACTCTGCCAGGGTGTATTGGTGGATTATTTACATTTTGGCTTTCTTCATTCTTTGGGGGCTGTCTGCTCTCATTCTCTGGCCGGTCTACCGTTTTGTAAAACCGGTTGGGAAATGGGTGCAAAAGGAGCAGAAGCCATACATTTCCCTGCTTCTTGCCTGTATCCTGTTCATCATCCTCAGCTACGAAAGCAACCTGGACGACATAGCACGCAAGGCACTCAGCATCATCCATACCTTCATAGGACTGCTCATTGCCATTAACACGGCGCTGCTGATCCGCCTCGAGCCCTCCAAGCTGAAGGATGGTGTCCGGATGTATCTCCCCACCATTTTCACGGCCCTCATCGTGATCAGTTTCAGGGTTTTGTTTGTGCCCAATGCTGTCCTGAATCTTGTCTTTCCGCCGCTGCTCCTTGTCATGGCAGTGTGGCAGCTGCTGACCAACCTTCGGCTCGGTCCAAAGTCCGACACGACCGATAAGGTGGTGGGATGGGTTTCCTTCGGCATCACGGCCATTGCCACGGTTATCGGCTGGGCAGGCTACATATTCCTGGCGCTGATCGTTCTGGCGTGGTGGTATTTCCAACTGGCCATCATCCTGGGAATCGCCTCCGTGTGGGACCTTACTCTCCTGTACAAAGAGAAGAGGCTGGACCAGCGGCTGGAAAGCTACAAGGCCAAGATCACCTATGTGACCGGGGCGGCCAAAGAAAAGCTTCTGTTTGGTGCCACCTGGTTCTATGACCTTATCCGGGAGGTTTTGATTCCGCTGCTGGTGATAGGAACCATCCCTTCCTGCGTCTATTGGGCGCTGGATATTTTTGAGTTCAGGGATCTGTATGACAAGATTTTCGCAGAGCCGTTCTTCGCTCCGGGAGGCCAGGAAGGGTTCCGCATTTCCCTTTACAACATCCTTTTCCTTACATTGCTGTTCTTCGTGTTCCGTTATGTGAACAAGGCTGCCCACACCATTTTCCGGACACTCAAATACCGCAGTTTCCTGCGCAAGAACAATCGGACCGCCATCCGCAACGATGAGATTAACCTCTCCCTTGGAGACAGCCTCATCAGTGTATCCATCTGGTTTATCTATGCATATTGGGTTATTTTCACACTCAATATCCCCACCGGGTCACTGGGGCTTATTGCCGGAGGTCTCTCGGCCGGTGTAGGTCTTGCTCTCAAGGATATCATCAA
>Ga0265301_10002306_pt1 | contig 22449 bp, 15 predicted proteins | sample AusTroGonzalo_MG_2_FD_193488 | JGI IMG/M metagenome (GOLD analysis project Ga0265301, IMG submission 193488) | Bovine rumen microbial communities from tropical cattle in Woodstock, Queensland, Australia - Gonzalo_04 | ecosystem: Host-associated > Mammals > Digestive system > Stomach > Rumen ... | reverse complement strand
GCTGTGATACGCGATCTGATGAACATGGGCGACGTTTTTGCCGAGATGGCACCACTGCCTGAAGACCGCCAGATGGCGATAACAGAGCAGATTTACGACAACAAATTGAGAACTATAGAATTGATTACCGAACAAATTAACAAGTAAAGATTATGAAAAAGATTTTGATTTTAACAGTTTTGATGTTAGCTACAATCTTCGTATTTGCTAACAATTACAGAGGCGATGATGACAATTACAAATTCGAGTTTAAAACCAATGTTGACAAGACTTTCGATGTCGGCGCCAATCCGGAGCTTGTGACAGATGGCAAATACAGCGACTTCATCATCACCACATGGGACCAGCCGCAGATTGAGTTTTCCGTTAAGGTAAGTGTGAAAAGCAACGACGAGAAGAAAGCCGAGGCTAAATTCAACTCCATTAGCATTGTTTTGGACCAAGTCGGAAACCAAGTCACTGCGAAAACCGAGTTCGGCGACTACAACTACAAGACTTTCAACGGCTCTATCACAATAAAATACAATATAAAGGTGCCGAAGGACGTGGCGATGGACTTGGAGACAAAATACGGCGACATCACCATCGACGAGGCTAGCAGAAAACTGAAAGCCGATATCAAATACGGTGATTTCAAGGCCGACAATCTGATGATTGACACCACACAAAACAATCAGATTTATGTGAAATACGGCAATGTCAACATCGATGTGGTGAAGAAGGTTTACATGGAGCTGACATATAGCGACGCAAAAATCAACCAATGCGACTACATCGACAGCACAGTGAAATACGGCAAACTTTTCATCACCGAATTGGATCGCTGCATGTTGGATATCAAGTATTCTAGCGCAAGAATCGAGCGAGCTAACAAAGTCAAGTTCACGAATGTGGCTTACTCGGATGTGAAGCTGAGAAACGTCAAAGACAAGCTGATTGCCGACTTGAAATATTCCGACATGAATGCCACAGTGACGTCATTGATTCCAAAAATCGAAATTGTAGGCGCTTATTCCGACGTTAATCTATACCTCAACGAGGATGCATCTTTCAACTACAAACTGGCATCATCGTACGGCGACATCTCCTTCAGGGGCTTCTTCGACGAGAAAAGCATCAACGGAAATGGCAGCTACGGCGAGGGAGAAAGCGGATTGCTCGACATCACGGTGAAGTACGGCGACGTTGACATTCGAAAAAACAATTAATCTTTTTTTCATACCTAGAATTTTTTATGCCGAAATTTTTTGTTCGGCATAATTTTTCTTAATTTTGTAAGTTTTTATAGTAAATATTGTCTAACGGGGAAAAAGACTTATTCTATGAAAAAATTATCACTGGTATTGACGGCTATATTATTGAGCGTCAATATTTTAAAAGCACAAAACACAATTACAGGAGTGTTGGCGGACAGCTTGAACAACGAGCGGCTGATGTTTGTCAACGTAGGTTTGTTTCGCACAGCCGACACAGCTCTGATTAGCGGAGCCGCATCCGACGAAAAGGGTGTATTTAGGCTCGAACACGTACCGAATGGCGAGTATTTACTACAGATTACCGCTATCGGATATGAAAACTACAAGCGTATTTTAGATGTAACAGAGAACCTTGATTTAGGCATCATCAAGATGAGCCAGGGGGCGATGCGGCTCGACGAGGTGGTGATTACCGAGAAGAAGCCGCTTTTTGCCAATGAAGGCGAGAAAACGCTTTACAATGTGAGCGAAGACCCTTCGATTCAGACAGGAACGGCATCCGACGCTTTGCAGAACGCTCCAGGCGTGGAGGTCGATGTGGAAGGCAACATTACGCTTCGTGGAGTGTCGTCGGTGGAGATCTGGATCAACGGCAAGCCATCGCATCTAACCGAAGAAAATTTGAAGACTTACATTCAGCAATTGCCAGCAAATGCTATCAAAACCATCGAGGTGATAACCAATCCTTCGGCTCGTTACGCATCGAAGAGCGACGGCGGCATCATCAACATCGTGACAAACGGCAAGGTGCAGAAAAACCAGTTCGTCAGCTTCGGTGTCAACGCATCCACACGCCCCGATGTAACACCTTGGGTGTCATACGTTTACGCCAATGAAAAGCTATCGTTCAACCTTTATCTCAACGGTCGTTACAGTCGTAACATCAACAACACCAACGGATACAGTTACTCATTCAAAGACAGCGACTTAAATCCTGGCTTGCTCGACACCACCACGACAACGCGTTACGATGGAAAGAGCCACAGCAACAGCTACGGAGGCGGTGGCTATATGAGTCTTGAATATAACATCGACACCATGAACAACGTGTCGGTGTGGATGGGTGGCTGGCCGACATGGAACATCAACGACAGCTGGCAGGACTACTACCGCAATGAATATCACGCCAATGGCATAGAACACAATTATTACCGCACCGATAGCGACGGCAACAGTCTTTGGGGCGGCTTCAACGGAGGCGCCGACTACCAGCATCTGTTCAACAATAAAGGGCACAACATCAGGTTTAGCTTCTTTGGAGGATATTGGAACGGATACAACAACAGCACCAACAAACGCAAATATTATTACTGGGATGAGACTGCCAACGCATTCAACGACAGCATCATACGCTTAAGCGGATACAAACAGAACTACCATTACAACGACTTCAACTACGATGCGAGCATCGACTACAATCTGCCATACAGCGACAACGGCGAGATCAGCCTCGGAGTATCTTATGCTCACGCCCCCGACACATATTATAATATCTATGACACATTAGTCAGTGAGAATGAATATGTTAGAGACAATTTGCGCACCCTCGACCGTGTAAGTTGGGAGAACGAATTCGACGCATATCTCACCTTGCAGCACAAATTCGGCAATTTCGTGGTGAAGCCTGGTATCAGGATGGAATATTCCGACGTGCATTGCAACATCGACGGCTATATGTCTGATCATCAATCGAAGCAGTACCTCAACTGGCGTCCGTCATTACATTTGTCATATAGAACAAAGTCGATGCACAACTTCAAGTTGAGCTATTCGCGCCGTATCAGTAATCCGGATGCACGTTATCTCACGAACTTCATTGAATACGAATTGGAGAGCCTAGATTTAGGCAATATTGATTTAAAGCCAGTATATACCAACTCCATCGATGGCGGTTGGACAAAATATTTCGAGAAGTTCGGAAGTGTAGGTTTGTCAGCATATTACAGAGACTCGCAAGGCAGTATCAACAGCGTGACAGAGAACGTATATGATGACGTATTTTTCCATCGTTGGGTACGCGCCACCAAGCCTTATAACGTCGATAATTCGTACAATCTTGGTTTTGAAGCGAACATCATGTACCGTCCAAACGGATTTTTCAACATGCGATTATATGCAAATGTGTACGACTCGTACTATTCAACGAAGTTCAACGAGCAGAAAGTCGAGAGCGACATGTGGTCATATAGTTTAAGATTGAACGTATGGACAAAGCTCTGGAACAAGCTGGAAGTACACGCATCGGGCTATTATCGCTCGCCTACACAGTCGCTTTATGCCGAGCAAAGAGCTTCATATGCAATCAATTGCGGCTTGAGAGCCGATTTCTTCGACAAGAAAATGTCGGTATTTATCAACGCCAACGACATCTTTAATTGGAATAAATGGGATAATAACACGTACAATCCGTACTATATTTCGTACAGTTCATACAAATATAACAGCCGTTCAATCAGTGCAGGTGTGACGTTCAGATTCGGAAAGATGGAGCTTGAGAACCGTGCACGACAGGGCGGTGAGGATGCAGGAGGCGAAATGACAGGAGGGAAATGACGTGATTTGAAATTTTTTTAATATGAAAAAGATATTTTTGTTTTTAGGAATTTTTTTAGCGATGGTGTCGTGCGATAATGGCAGCAAGCCCGCGCAGACAACAACGAAAAAGCAGGAAAAGAAAAACGTGGTGGTGCCAGCGTTTGACGGCAACTCGGCGTTTGATTTTGTCAAGAGACAATGTGATTTCGGTCCGAGGGTGCCTGGCACATTGGCACATCAGCAGTGCGCGGAATGGATGGTGCAGACGCTCAGCGGATATGCCGACACTGTGTTTGTACAGGATTTCAGAACACGTGTTTATGACGGAAAAGTGTTCGACGGCAAAAATATCATTGCGACATTCAATCCTAATGCTAAAAAACGTATCATCGTGGCAGCACATTGGGACTCAAGACCTTATGCCGACAATGACCCTGACGAGGCAAACTGGAACAAGCCTATCGACGGTGCCAACGACGGTGCGTCGGGCTGCGGCATCATGATGGAGATGGCGAGAGTGATGAAGTCTCACCGCATCGACAACAATATCGGTATCGACTTGATATTCTTCGACTTAGAAGACTACGGCGCGCCCAAATGGGCCGACGAGAGCCTTCACGATGACCTCGCATGGGGTCTCGGCTCACAATATTGGTCGAAGAAACAGCATGTAGGCGACTACAAAGCGTATTACGGCATACTGCTCGACATGGTCGGGGCATCAAATCCACGTTTTCCGAAAGAATATTACTCACAAGGCAATGCCGCTTGGGTTTTGAACAAGGTATGGCGCGTAGCCCGTGACATGGGATATGAAGAAAGTTTTGTTAACGAGCTTGGCGACCCAATCAACGATGACCATGTTTATATCATGCACTATGCCGGCATCCCGACTATCGACATCATACACCTTGTTGGCGACGAGGACAGAACGTCGTGCTTCTACCCTTACTGGCACACGATTAACGACAACATCGAGCAAATCGATGTCAAGACGTTGCAGATGGTAGGAAACGTGATGATGAACGTTGTTTATAATGAATAAAACACGTAGAGACGCACGGCCGTGCGTCTCTACAACATATCAATAAACGTTTTCGTTTATTTTACGTATTTTTTACCGTTCAGGATATAAAACCCTTTATAATCCTCAGGTAATTTCGTGCCGAGGCAACGACCTTCTGCTGTGTAGAAGAGGTTGTCGTTCAATGAGTTATCTTCCAAAATCTCTTCGATTCCTTCGCTGCCGACATATGGATAGAATGTGACGAGACCGAGGCTCGGGTCATCAACCTGGTGATAAATATGCGATTCGATGACGTCGTAATTCAATGATGCCCAGACATTTCCGATTGCTGTGAGGTCGCAAGCCGAGTTATTATACAAGTCATAAACCACGCCGTTGTTGTAGTTGCCGTGGATCTCGTTATGGCCCCAGTCGTCGATGGTACCCATGTCGATATCGTGCATATAAATAGCTGTGATACCCCATAAGTTGCCGGTAATCACATTGTTACGAAGCTTAGCCTTGTTGTTGGTGGTACTTCCGTAAATCGAGATGCCGCTGCCGCCGTTCATAGGGTTGTCCTCGTGGTTGTTGTCGATAAACTGATTGCCTATGATAACCGACGAGATATTAGCGCCTTGCTGGTTGTAGCCATAGCGGCCTTCCTTGACGATATTGTCTTTCAAAAGTACCTTTGTGGAACCAACGCCCATAAGGTCGGCGATGGAGATACCGCCCACATACCATTGAGCCAAGATAGTGTAAACCTCGTTGCCAACAATGCGGATAGTGTCGTTACCACCTGGTCCGAGGTTGATTTGCGGGGTGTTGACATTGTCGGTGACATTAGTGTCGAAATCGCAGTTCAAAATCTGTGGCGAAGCCTGTCCGTTAGCCGGCGAACTGATTGCAGCGCCATGATTGAGCATGAAATAGCAGTCTTTGATGGTCGGATCGCAATTGAAGATGTCGATAACGGCATTGCTGTAATCCCTTGTAAAATATACGAATTTCACGTCATCGAAAGTCACATCCGACTCGATGACTTTGATGCCTGCGCCGTCGGAGAAATACATCTTTTTGATGTTGCAACCAGTGGCGTTTTCGAAACGCATTTTGAAATGTTGCGTCTCGTTCAGACCGTAAAACTTGACTCTATTGGTATTTGTACAAACCATTGAGCCATTGATAGTTACGAGCACTTCTGCCACATCGATACGAGCTACCTGGTCGTCAATTTTCAGGACATCGTTTGTTGAAATGGTAAGGTCGGCATTGATGACAAAACCGTTTTCACCCACTGTGACCACGCCATCTGTCGCATCAACGAGATCCGGTAAGGTGTAGGTGGTGCCGTTGCCTGGGCTAACCCATTGAGCGTTGATCGCCGGACACAGTCCGGCGATCAACGCTATTGCTAAAAACAATTTTTTCATTTTCTGATTGCTGCTATACCTGGTAATTCTTTTCCTTCGATAGCCTCGAGGAGGGCGCCACCGCCTGTTGACACGTATGACACCTGGTCGGCGAGGTTGAACTTATTGATGCAAGCAACTGAGTCGCCACCTCCGATAAGTGAGAAAGCGCCAGCTTTTGTTGCTTCAGCGATAGCCATTGCTATAGCTTTTGAACCTGCAGCGAATGTGTCGAACTCAAACACGCCGCAAGGACCGTTCCAGAGGATGGTCTTTGAGCCTTTGATGACGTCGGCAAACAGCTCGCGGGTCTTAGGACCGATATCCATGCCTTCCCAGCCTTCTGGAATGTTCATTGGATCAACTATCTGAGTGTCAGCGTCGTTGGCAAATTTGTTGCCAGCCACACAATCGACTGCGAGCACGAGGTTGACGCCTTTTTCTTTAGCTTTTGCCAAGATGTCGAGGGCGAGGTCAAGTTTGTCGTCTTCACAGATTGAGTTGCCGATCTTGCCGCCGAGAGCCTTCTTGAAGGTGTATGTCATGCCGCCGCAGAGGATGAGGTTGTCAACCTTGGTGAGCAGATTCTCGATAATCTCAATCTTTGTTGACACTTTCGAGCCGCCCATGATAGCGGTGAACGGGTGTTTGATGTCGTTCATCACCTTATCGACGGCAGCCACTTCTTTGCCCATGAGGTAGCCGTACATCTTGTGTTCGGCATCGAAATAGTCGGCGATGAGCGCTGTTGAGGCGTGTGCACGGTGTGCTGTTCCGAAAGCATCGTTGATGTAATAGTCAGCGTATGATGCGAGGGTCTTGGTGAACTCTTTCTGAGCTGCTTTGACCTCTTTCTTTGCCTCGTCGTAGCCTGGCTCACCTTTCTCAACGCCACGCGGTTTGCCTTCTTCCTCAGCGTAGAAGCGGAGGTTTTCGAGCAGCATCACCTCGCCTGGTTTCATGGCCTTGATAGGCTCTGCAGCCTTCATGCAGTCGTCAACGAAGATGACTGGTTTGCCGATGAGTTCTTCGAGATGTTTCACGAGCGGTTTGACCGAATATTTCGGGTCCGGGTTCTTTTTCGGACGGCCGAGATGCGACATGATGATAAGCATACCGTTGTCTTTCAACACTTTCTGCAATGTCGGCATAGCAGCACGCATACGGGTGTCGTCGGTAATGTTGAAATTGTCGTCTAATGGCACATTGAAATCGACGCGCACGATGACGCGTTTGCCAGCAAAGTTAACTTGATCGATGTTTGTCATAGTGTAAATTTTTTTGTTATATATTAAATTTGAATTTTTAATTTCCAAAACAAGCGAAAATACGTTTTATCAACTGTTTGATACTGTTGGGTTTAGGCAGTTTCTCCTCCTCCACTTCCGTAAAATCTGTGTCGCCGCGGCGAAGATATTGCTGCGTGAATGTACCTGAAGAAATGCCCCATTTAAGCTGGAACATCTTCTTGCCCGGATTTTTGCGCATCCTCTTGGTTGATTTGCTGCCGAAATGATACACGAGGCTGTTGCCGACGCCAATAAAATCGCGCACTCCAGCGTGCCAGAGCTTACGTGAGATGTCGGGGTCGGAGTACCAGCCAGGGTGAAACTCTACGCTCATGCCGCCAACGAGGTCCCAGCAGTCGAGAGGCATCACGTTGGGCGGCCAGGTGCTTCCCCGCCAGTCGTTGCGTACGAGATTTTCCTGCTCTTTCAGCAGCTCGGCCTCACGAAAAGTCTCGATGTCGGTGCCGAAGTCACGGTGAACAACGCACGGGTTGTCGCCAGTAGGCTCGATGAGCGTGCTTGAAATCATGAAATATTTATGTATATCTTTCTGATTGTCAGTCAGTTGGTTGATACGTTCAAGGATCGGTTTGTCCCAGTTCGGCAAGAAATACATGTCGTCGTTGGCATAAAACACAAACTTGGTGTCGATAAGGCTGCGACAGGCGTTGAGAGCGTAGCAAATACCTATGTTTTCTTTGGCGTAGATATAGTCAAGTTGTTGATTTTCAACCCATTGCAGCGTGCCATCCACACCTTCGTTGATAGCCACGATGATCTGGTGGTCGTATGCCGAATTTTTGCGGATGCTGTTCACGCAAAGCTCGATATATTTCAGATTGTTCCACGTCGGGATGATGATCGTGAAGCAGTAATCCTTTTTCTCGGCACGTTTATATTTCTCAAAACTTATCATAACTTCTTGTCGGTCAATTCTTTAAGCGTTTTATATTTGAGCTTTGTGGCTTTTGCGCTAATCCAACATATATGGAGTCCATCGCGCCCGTCGAGGAAGCCCAGCTGGAAGAAATAATGCTGCACGAAGGCGAAAATCGGCGATACGACCATATAAAACGAGGCATGTTTTTTGCCTTTCTGAAAATATTGCTCACCGCGCATCTTGGCGAACTTAAACTGTTGATTCTCAAATTCATACGATGATGTAAAAGAGTAATGCAGCAGGTCGCCGTGTAGCACCTTTTCCTTTATTTCCGACGAAAACTCTATTGTTTCATGAATCTCGCCTTTCCATTTTCCGACGTTACGGTTCCAGATACGAATCTTTCTATCGGGGTACCAGCCGCAGTGGCGGATCCAGTGGCCGCAATAATTCGTTAAGCGGTTCATACTGAATGCCATATCATGCGGGATATGCTTGTTTTTATATTTTAAAATAGAGTGTTTCAGTTCGTCGGAAAGCTCTTCGTCGGCGTCGATGCTGAGGATCCAGTCGTATGAAGCTAGGCTGTTGGCGAAGTTTTTCTGTTCCGAGTAACCCAGCCATTCCTGCTTTACAAACTTGACGTTGAATGAGTTACATATATCTTCTGTATGGTCGGTAGATAATGAATCGACCACAACAATCTCATCCGCGACATCTTGCACCGAGTTGAGGCATCGCAGGATATTGCTTTCTTCGTTATGGGTTATTATGACTGCCGTTATGTGCATCGCACAATTTTTTGCAAAGTTAATAATTATTTTCTCATAGATTTCACAGATGGCACAGAATTTTTATTTATTTTAATAATAAAGAGCCAGCCTTCGGGCTGGCTCTTTTGATGGTTTATTGCAAATGGATTAGTTCGCGTCAAGTCTCCGTAAAATGCATCTACTTGGAATGTGAAATTGTACGGGTATCGCCTGTGGTAACATCTCTCAGGCTTTGGTCAATGGTGATTGTGCCGCAAGTGCCAGATACGCCAGCACCAATGATGTGAGAAGCATCTGCACCCCTTCTGGCGGTTACACTGGTTATGCCATCGGAAATGGTAATATCGCCACAGGTCTTATGCGCACTGCTACCAATACCCGCTCCATCGATTTTACCTGTAGCGGTTACAGTACCCCCTGTGATGGTGATATTGCCGCATGATCCTCCTATGCCGGCTGCATTATTTCCACTGGTTGCGTTGATTGTACCACCGCTAATAGTAATGGCACCACAGTTTGAGCTGTCAGCTCCACTGCCAATGCCTGTTCCCTCCGATCCGCCTGTTGCTGTGACTGAACCACCTCTGATGGTGATGGTTCCACAATTGCTCATATTTCCGCCACCAATGCCTGCACTATATGCCCCACCAGTCGCAGTGATTGTGCCGCTTTCAATAATGATATTGCCACAAGTCCCTGCACCATACGTTATGTCGCTTGCGCCAATGCCTGCAGCATAACCGTTGCTGCTGGCGTTAAGAGAGCCTGTGCCCTGAATAGTGAGCGTGTTGCCTGAAGGCACGTAAATACCGGAATAATACATGTTAAATCCCTTAATGGTGTTCGTCGTGCCGTCCTTCAGGATGATGGTGGCATCGCCTTTGCAGGTGAGGCCAGCCCATGTATAACTATCATTGTGTGTGCCATTGATGGTAGCGCCGTCGAGTGTAACGGTGGCACCAGCAGCGATGGAAACCTTCTTATTAACGCCGAGCGTGCCGGTGATGGTCATGCCGTCTCTAGCGGTGGCGAAAGATTCTGTTGATCCATTCTTGATATTCGCGAGGTTGCCATCCCAACCAGCAGTATTCACCGTCAAAGCAACACCGGTGCTGAGATACTGGTTTGAGGTGATAGCGTCCATAGTGGGGCGAGTGCCAATATAGACATTGTCAGCAGAATAGGCGTCGCCTGTTGTTGTCAACGCAGCCTGCGGAAGGACGATAGCCCATTTCACGGCTGGTGAGCCGCTGCCACCTTTCATCTTGATAACGCCTTCGCCATCCTTACTGTAGGTGAAGCCATTGTCAGTGCCAGTCGGTTTAGTGAAATCAACGGTCACCTTATTGTTCATACCTGTAATACAAATAGCAGCCTCGGAAGGCGTGGTCACATTGAACTTCATGATGGAGCATTTGCTCATCAATTTGGCATGATGTACTCCACCTATAACATGTGAACGGTCGTATGATATCACTGGATACGATGCCGATTGGTCGGAAATCGACAAAGTGGCTGTGTTGCCCGTAATTGTTGGAGCAGCGAAGTCCTTGCCGCCAAGGAAATAGAAATCCAATGGATTTGCTGCCTGTTCTGAGGTGATATTCACCGTGCCTTCGAAATATCTGTGTTCGTTTGGCTCACCTTCGTTGTCAATTTTATAAGTCAAAGTGCCGACGTAATTGCCTTCACAACCGACGTAGATAACATCGTTTTTCTCAAATGTGACCGGAACAAATTGGTGATCGCCTTGAGTTTGCGGATGCTCAGGATCCACAACAACCCTGGTGTTATCGTCAACAATCAATGTGATAGGAGTACCTTCCGACACTATGCTTTGAATGGTTTCGACTTTCTTTTTGCAGCCGCTCATTGTTAGAATCATTGTAAGAGCAAGAATCATTGCCGCACCATGCCTACGCTTGCGGCGCAATGCTGCATAGCCAGCGCCTGCTGCCACCAAAACAAGCAATCCGCTGCCTACTGGCACTGTCTCACCAATGCCGTAGTGGCCAATTTCACCGTTGTCGTTGATTGTGGCATCACGGTTTTCATAATTATCATACCCGCCACGGAAGAATCCGTCGCTCTTCTGGGCGTTGATTGTCAATGGCAACAGCATTCCAAAGACCATTGCCAGCGAAAGCATAAAGGCTTTCCTGTTAGTTGCTTTTTTCATTGTATTTCAGTTAGTTATATATTTATTTGCCGAAGCTCATAAGTGGGTGCAAAAATACAAAAAATCCTGATTGATTTTCAATGCTATGTGGTTTTTAATGAGATTTCTCCACTCCGCTACGCTTCGGTCGAAATGACGGGGGTAAGTTTCCACTTTTTCATTACTTTGTAAATTGCACCATCGGGTCTTAAAATGCTTTGGAACAAGATGATTTCATTGACTTCCTGGTGGATGTAGGTCTTTTGTTCAATTGATTGCACCACCTTCTGGAAATACTGCTTCTCACAGAGGTCTTTGATGCGACCAAGGGTGAGATGCGGCACGAAATTCTGCCTATCACGTTGATAGCCAATGCTATCGAAAGCTGTCAAGACATCTTCTTCGAGATTTAGAAGCTCTTTGGGCGTCTGCTGCATGCCGAGCCATAGCACACGAGGGGCGTAACGTGCGCCGAAGATGCCGGTTCGGTTGAAGTCCATCGTGAAAGAGTGATGATTTTCAACGACTTTCGACACTGCCTCGATGATTTTCGGCTCGTCTTGAGGAGGTGTCTCGCCAATGAACTTCAAGGTGAGATGTATGTTGGTTGGGCGCACCCAGTTTATCATTTTCTCGTGTGACAAGCGCTTACGGAGATCGCTAATCAGCGGTGCGAAGCCGTTGTTACTTGTTTCAATAGGTATTGCTAAAAATAATCGTTTCATTACATCTGTTTGTAATCTTCAGCGAGGCCTCCTTCGGAGGTTTCTTTATAGAGATAAGGCAGGTCGCGGCCAGTTTTGTTCATGGTGGTGACCACTTTGTCGAATGAGACGCGGTGGCGGCCATCGGTGAATGTCGAGTAGATGTTGGCGTCGAGAGCACGTGCTGCCGCAAAGGCATTACGCTCGATGCACGGTATCTGGACGAGACCGCAGACAGGGTCGCAAGTCATTCCGAGGTGGTGTTCGAGAGCCATCTCACAGGCATATTCTATCTGTGCCACGCTGCCTCCGAAGAGCTGGCACGCCGCTCCAGCAGCCATAGCGCAAGCCACTCCGACCTCGCCTTGGCAACCGACTTCGGCACCAGAGATGGAGGCGTTGGTCTTCACTATGTTACCAATCAATCCTGCGGTTATCAAGGCACGGAAGATGCGCTCCTCGTTGAAGTTATAGCTCTTCCAGAGATGATAAAGCACGGCAGGAAGCACGCCGCAAGAGCCACATGTAGGCGCGGTGACGATGAGTCCGCCCGAGGCGTTTTCCTCGGCTACAGCCAAGGCATATGAAAACACCAGACCGCGGCTACGCAAGGTGTGCTGGTAACCCATCGCCTTGATGTTGTATTGGGCGGCTTTACGAGGCAAGTTGAGCGGTCCAGGCAGGCGTCCTTCGGTGCGCAGACCGCGCTCCACGGCGGCTTTCATGGTCTCCCAGACGTTTTTTATATGTTCAATATGTGTCGCATCATTCTCATTTTCAAGCACATATTCCCAGTAGGTCTTGCCAGTGTCCTCGCACCATTTCATGATATCGGTCATCTTGGTGAGCGGATAGATATCGGGCAGCACCGATGGCTTGCCTTCCTCTTCGAGTGCGCCACCGCCAACACTATAAACCGTCCACTCTTCAAGAACTTTATTATCTTTATCTAAAGCCTTGAATGTCATTCCGTTAGGATGATATGGCAGAAAAATCTTAGGCTGCCACACGATGTTAACAGGCGCGTGCGGTTGGAGAACCTCTATTATTGCGACGTCGGTGAAATGGCCTTTGCCAGTGGCTGCAAGGCTTCCGTAGAGTGTCACCTCAAACGAGGCTGCTTCGGGATGACGCTCGAGGAACTGCTCAGCGGCAAAACGAGGGGCCATGGTGTGGCTCGATGACGGGCCGTGACCGATGCGGTAGATTTCTTTAATGCTTTTCATATCTTGGGAATTGCGTTTATCAATTTTTTAGTATAGTCATTTTGAGGGTTGTTGAAAATCTCATCGGCGTCGCCCAATTCGACAGGTTTTCCGTTGTACATCACAAGGATGCGGTCCGACATGAAACGGACGACGCTGAGGTCGTGGGAGATGAAGATGTAGGTGAAACCGAAGTCTTTTTTGAGACGGTTGAGGAGGTTTAAAACCTGCGCCTGCACCGAGACGTCGAGTGCCGACACCGACTCGTCGCAGATGATAAGTTTCGGTCGCACCGCAAGGGCTCTTGCGATGCAGATACGCTGTCTCTGACCGCCAGAGAACTCATGCGGATAACGCTGATAATGTTCAGGTTGCAGTCCGACCTCGGTGAGCAGCTCGCACACCTTGTCGCGACGTTTCTTGGCGTCTGGTTCGAGACCATGCACCATCATCGGCTCCGCTATCGCGTCGCCGATGCGAATCCTCGGGTTCAGCGACGAATAAGGGTCTTGGAACACTATCTGGGCGTGTTTGCGATAATCACGCAAGTCGTTGCCCTTCAGCGACATAACATCTTTGCCTTCAAAGATAATCTTGCCATCGGAAGGCTCCACCAGACGTAAAATTGAGCGTCCAAGGGTGGTCTTGCCGCAGCCTGATTCGCCAACTAAGCCTAAAGTTTCGCCAGGATACACGTTGAAAGTCACGTCATCGACAGCTTTCACGTGGTCGTAAACACGGTTGAACACGCCTTTTTTGAGCGGAAACCATGTCTTAAGATGCTCAACCTTCAACAATGGCTCGCGGCTGTATATTTCTTTCAGATGAGATTCTCTTTCTTGTTGAGTTACAATGAGTTGTTGCTTAAAATCGGCGGTGTCGCTCCAGGTGCCGTCGAGGAACTCTTTCACTATTGGGAGGCGCTTTAGACGGAAGTCCATTGGTGGACGGCAAGCAAGAAGGCCTTTAGTGTAGGGATCTTTAGGGTCACTAAGGACTCTAAAGGCGGGGCCGAATTCAACGACGCGGCCATCGTGCATGACGAGGATATCATCGGAGACTTCAGACACCACACCGAGGTCGTGCGAGATAAAAATCATTGATAGATTCTCCTTTTTCTGGAGCTCTTTCAGAAGTTTCAGAATCTCTTTTTGCACCGTGACATCGAGGGCGGTGGTTGGCTCGTCGGCGATTAGAACTTCGGGGTTGCACGCCAATGCCATCGCGATCATCACACGTTGTTTTTGTCCGCCAGAAAGCTCGTGAGGGTAGCTTTTGTATATCGCCTCAGGGCGTGGCAGCATCACTTTTTTGAAAAGGGATATCACGCGTGCCTTTGCCTCTTCTTCGGTGACGTTTTCGTGAGCCAAAATCGCCTCAGAAACCTGGAATCCGCACTGAAACACAGGGTTGAGCGAGGTCATCGGCTCCTGAAATATCATGGCGATGCGCTTGCCACGAATATCGTGCATGTCTTTTTCCTCGAGATGAAGAATGTCCTTCCCGTCAAGGGTGATTTCGTCAGCGGAAATCCTTGATTGTCTTTCGTTTAGCAGGCGCATCACTGCGAGGTTGCTCACCGACTTGCCAGAACCCGACTCGCCCACTATGCCAAGCGTCTTGCCTTTGGGTACCTCAAAACTGACACCATGCACCGCCTCGTTCCACTCGCCGTCGCGAAGGAAAGAAACACGCAGATTATGGACAGTTAATGACATATCAAAAGCCTTCAAGCGGTATTAAAACAGTCGGAATTAACAGAATTCCACCAATTATTATCATCATTAAAATAAACTTCCACACCCATTTGAACCATTTCTGGTATGGGATTTTCGCCACGCCGAGGGCGCCGATGAGGACGCCAGAGGTCGGTGTTATCATGTTGGTGAAGCCGTCGCCGAACTGGAACGCCATCACTGTGGCTTGACGGCAAACCCCGATGAGATCGCTGAACGGAGCCATGATAGGCATGGTGATAGCAGCCTTAGCCGAACCGCTTGGAATCACTATATTAATAAGCGTCTGGATGCCATACATTATCTCGACCGACGCCACCTTGCCGAAGTCGGACATCGATTTCGACAAGCCGTAAAGGATAGTGTCGATGATGCCTCCATCTTGGAGGATTATCACAATGCCGCCCGCAAGTCCTACGACTACTGCTGCTGACAAAATATCCTGCATTCCCTCGATGAAAAGTTGGGCTATGTCGCTGGCGCTCTTGCCGATAGCCAAGCCGCTGCAGATACCCATGGCAAGGAACAGCGACGCGATCTCCATCACATACCAACCATAGCCCATCACGCCGACGATGAGGTAAACTATGGTGTAAAGCAGCATCACCAAGATGAAGCTGTGCACCGTTTTCCGTAAGGAAAGGAAGCCTAAGATGGCGAAGATGCCTGTCAAAATCGGGATGATTGGCATGGTGATGGCTTTTTTGCCCACCGTCAATGTCGTTTCAGGGTTCAAAACCGAGAATATCACCATCGCGATAAGCAGGAAAGCATAGACAAACCACGCTGCACGAGGCACATAATGCTCAAACTCCTGCCCTTGCGCTGCGCTATGCTGCCGCCAGTAGGCATCATCGTCGTACATGATCGAAATTTTCGGATTTTTCTTCACTTTGTGGGCGTAATGCAGCACGAAAGCGATGCCGAAAATGTTAATAATCACCCAGCAGAAGATGCGGTAGCCGATGCCCGAAAACAGCGGCACGCCTGCGATGCCTTGCGCGATACCGATTGTAAACGGGTTCAGAATAGCTCCGGCGAAGCCGATATGCGCCGCCACATACACCATACAGAGACCAACGATGCTATCGTAACCCATTGATATTGCGAGCGGTATGACGATAATCACAAAGGCGATACACTCCTCGCTCATGCCGAATACCGCTCCGAAGAGGCTGAACAGCAGCATTATCAGCACGATGATGATGTTGTCGATGCCTAAAAATCGTATAAACTTATGATTTTCAAGTCGTTGAGTGAATTTAAGGAAAGAGAAAATTCCCATGTCGATGGCGCGGCTTTTGTTCATGATCCAGAAGGCGCCGCCAATCATCAGGATGAAGATGATGATTTTCGACTGCTGCACGAAGCCGTTGAAAAGCGCCGAAAACACCTGCCACGTCTGAGCTTCAGGATGGAAAGTCTCCTGATATTCAGCAGGTAACTCGTTTTCATAATAAAACTGTCCGTCGATATACATTCCCGGCTTGATGAACCAAGTCATGATAGCGGCGACCACGATTATGCAGAAAACGATGACATAAGTATGCGGTACCTTACGCTTCGACATAAAATATTTTTTGCAAAGATAAGAAAATCTCATATTGATTAAGCATGATGACAAATATATTTTTAACCAAATTTTAAATAAAAAATGGCCATTTCTGCGCAAAACAGGCTTTTCTGCGCAACAACTCGAAAAAACTTTTACTAAAAATCGCGCCCGTACATTATCTTTGCACGGAATTCAAACTTTTAACTTAACTATTTACGCCATGATTAAACGCTATAACATTAGTGTCTTGTCCGCAATAATCCTCTGCGGAATACTTCTTTTAAGTTGCAATAAAAAGGCTGACAATGCTGTAACACCAAACCCTGTTTCGGGACCTGCTTATCAGCTTGACCAGCAGGTTGTTGAGCGGCGTGAATGCCATGCTCTGCAAAATCTCGGCAACGATATTTTGAATTTGAAGTTCCGGCAAATCATTTTCGAATACAACAGTCTCGGACCCGATATGACGACTCCTGTCAGGCTTACAGGTGTTATCTCGATGAATCCCGCCGTGTACAACAAGGTGGAATCGCCTCGCGGGCTTATGCTCTATAACGAGTTCACCTGCGCCAAGCACGGCGAGCGAACCTCTCAGAATGAGATTGACGACATTGGGTTTTATATGAACAAATTCCAAAATATCATCGCCGTCTCTGCCGACCTCTATGGCTGGACGCTCACCGAAGACCAGCCTCAGGCTTACTGCTGTCCGGAGATCACATCAGTTGAAACCATGGACGCCTGGGATGCCGCTATGCTTATATTGGAGGAAGAAGGTTACAATATCAGCGGTTTGCCCACTTTCAACGTCGGATACAGCAGTGGTGGTTTCTCCGCCATTGCCGTACAGCGTTATACCGACAAAAACCGCACCGACGACTTCTGGACGCTCACCTCTGCCGGTGGTGCACCTTTCAGCATACATTCGGTATATCTGAGCAATATCGCATCAGAAACCTCGGGCTACGCATGCTCATTCCCTCTGGTTGTGGTGGCTTACAAAGAGACGTATAACTTGAGTATCAACTACTCTGATGTGTTTGTGGAACCTCTCGCCAGTCACATACAGGAATGGATCCTCTCCAAAGACTATGGCACTTGGGAAATCAACAGACTCATTGCCGGCAGCGATGAACTCGCCCAAAATTGTCCTGTTGATATGATACTCACCCCTGCCGCGCTCGATGTCAACTCTGACATTAGTAAGAAGCTGGACGATAAGTTCCTCGAAAACTCGCTCTGCGGCGCAGGTCAGACATGGCAACCAAGCACCAAGACCAAATTTTACATCATGCACTCCATAGGCGACAAATACATTGACTGGCATGTAGGACAGGAAATGGCCGGCTATCTGAAGACACACGGCTGTAACGTCAAGAGTGATTTCTTTTACTATGGCAACCATGTCACTTATGGACTGTTAAAACATATCGGAAGCACTATGCTCCTAATGGAAGACTACATGCTCGGCGGTGAGGAAATCAAACCGCAGTTGCAGCATGAAATTATCGACAAGACAATGGAATACATCAATGACGATACTGAGCAAATCTCAGGAATATCATTATAAACAAATAACAAACGACAATGAAACATTTTAAACAAATCGCCCTAGCCATTGCTTTGGTCTTCGCCACATGCGTAGCATGGGCTCAGATCAATCTGGGCGACGTTCCAAGAGAAATCTATTTTGAAGACGCCAGCATCGAGCATTTCGGCCACCTCACCATGACCGTGACCGACTCGGTGGCATTCAACACTGAAAACAGGTCGTACGACACGATCAAAACCATCACCAACATTGAATGGGACACCGAAGAAGGTACCGCCGAGCTACGCTATAAAGCACAACAGGAAGCCCAAGGCAGATATGATCCCAGCGGCTTCATTGATCAGCAGAGCGACTGGTGGTACGACATGTACTGGTTCCGCTTCTACTATCCTTCCATCAACGCCAAGGGCGAGCGTGTCGTCCTCTCGGCATTAGCGGCATTCCCCGATGGAGACCCTGATTATGTCAACAATGTGATTATCGGCTGCCATGTCACCATCACCAGTAACAAGGAAGCCCCGTCGGAATACTATCTGACAGGCAGCTGGCAGACCGACGTCGGCATGTTGATGTGGCACGCCTCCAGCGGCACCACCATCCATAAGCCGCAGAGCAACCAGCTTTACTACAACTTGGTTATCCTGCCCGACTACGAAGGCTACGGCATCACCAAGAACTCGCCACACCCTTACCTCTATCAGGAGCTGACGGCGCGTCAGGTGGTGGATGCCACACGTTATGGCATCGCCCTCTATAACAACAGTCCTGTCATCGCCGAATTCCGCAACCCGTTCCGCCCGGGCTGGAAGACGGCCTCCGTGGGCTATTCACAAGGCGGCAGCGTGGCCATGGCCACACACCGTTTCATCGAGGAGAACGGCCTCGACAGTGAGCTGCATTTTGCCGGCTCCGTTTGCGGCGACGGCCCCTACGACCCCATCGCCCACGTGCGTTATTACATCACAGAAAACAGTGGCTTGCTTAACATGCCCGTGGTGCTGCCTCTTATCCTGAAAGGCATGCTCGACAGCAACCCCTACATGCGCGAGCATAAGCTGGAGGACTATCTTGTGAAAGACTTCCTCGACACCGGCATCGTGCAGTGGCTCATCGACAAGAACGACCCCGGCAAGGAAAAGACCACCGACGACATTACTGACGCACTGAAGAAGTTGTGGGAAGACAACGTGGGAAATGCCAGATTAGTCCTGAATGAGAACGGAACAGCTTATATCCAAACACTTATGGTCCCCGAAGTCTATGCTTATTTCTCCAATCCTGACAACTTCAACGCCCTGCCCACCACGCGTGGCGTTTGCGAAGACCTTCATTTAGCCTTGGAGAGCAACAACCTCACGAAAGGATGGATACCGACCCATACCATCAGAATGTGGCACTATCGTTCAGACACCGTCGTACCTTTCGTTAATGCGGAAAATGCCAAAGAAAATTTAACCTATCCTACTGTTATTTTTGGTAATTTAGTTCAACTCGAAGTAGCAGGCAGCCATATCTTAGACCCACAGTGGGACCACGTGGGTGGAGGCCGAGTGTTCTTCACCGGATTGAACGTCGGACCAGCCGAGAATGAGTTATTAGAGAGCATTCTTCAATAAATACTAAGGAGGAAAGAAAAATGAAAAAGATATTATTCGCATTCATCGCACTTCTTTTGGCAACTACCACGCAGGCTTCCTTAAATGATACTAGGGATCACATCATAATTGATACTGCGGAAATTCCGTTTGGAAACGGCACCATCAAAGTGATGGTTTTGTTCAACCATTCAAACGCCACTGCCACCATAGGAACGGGCTACACCGCCTGTATCCCTCAAGATACCGAAGGCAAGATACATATCCCTTCCACCGTAAAAGAAGAAGATACTGGCATCCGTTATCATGTCACTGCCATCGCGCCAATGGCCTTCCGCTTCTGCACCAAGCTGACCGACGTGGAAATTGATGAAGGCGTAACCTCCATCGGCAACTACGCCTTTATAGGCTGTTACAACTTGGAGACTGTCAGCCTGCCATCGACAGTCACCCAGATTGGCGACGGCGCTTTCTGTGAACTGCCCAATTTGGTGGCTATGAAATGTGCACGCAGCTCACCGCCCACATGGCATTGGTACGATGTGTTCCAGAAAGACGGCTCCAACAATGGCCGTAATCCCGAACTGAAACTTTATGTGCCATCCGGCAGCGTAAGTGCCTACCAAAATGCCAAGAACGACTATTCATGGACTTGCATGAACACCTCAACAAACCCTTATTCATGGGGTCAAACAGAGACACGCTCACAGGTGGGCTGGGGCAGCTATTTTGAAAGCGAAGCCATCCGCTCGCTGGAACAGTGGGACATAGACCATTGCATCAGCATCTATACAGTTGACGACCTGAAAGCTTTCCGCGACAAAGTGAACGCCGGAACCAATTACAGAGACTATGTCGTGAAATTGGAAGCCGACCTCGACCTCAGCGGCATATCATCCTGGACACCTATAGGACGTGTATATACTGACGGCTCTGATAAGTATTATGACTTCTACGGCACCTTCGACGGACAAGGGCACACCATCAGCCATCTGACCGTCGGTGACGATGACAGCTACACTTCAGAAGATGGCCATAACAACGGTCTCTTCGGCGGCACCCGCAACGCCACGGTGAGAAACCTCATCGTGGAAGATGCTACTATCAAGGGGAACTGGCATGTGGGAACAGTGATTGCCCATGCCCAAGGCGCCACCACCGTTAAGAACGTTTTGGTGAAAAACTGCAACGTGACAGGCCGCAGCCTCGCTGGCGGCATCATCGGCACTGCAGAGGATTACAGCAGTGACGACTGCGAACTCCGCATGAACGGATGCGTGGTTGAGGGCGGTTCGGTAACCTCCGTGTTTAATGTATGTTATGATGGCAATACACCTTTCTGTGCCACTCATCCATCATGGGGTGCTGCGGGAGGACTGATAGGTTTTGCCAAATACGCATGGTTCACCAATTGCGCCAATATCCAAACCAAAGTGACTTGGAGCAGTGTGAAGGTTAATGATTCAGATTTAATAAAAGGATATATCGACCGTCAAGTTTGCCGTGGCGCACTTGTGGGCTTCCAAGACAAAGATGTTCCTACAGGCCAAAAATCCATGGCTTATTGCTAAGCCCATCTTCACTCCGAAAACAGTTTGACAAGAGATGATTATATGAACGACGGTCTTATAATATATCTTGATTCATACCGTCTGTATGGCAACCCCGAATGGTGGGGTGCCAAAAGAAATTGGAGCCGTGACACCGATAAAGTGGCAGTCGGAAACAATGACAGTAACTTAAAAGGCATGCAGTTACAAACTACATTAAACACCAACAACCCAGGGCAATGGGCTTACAAGTATAATGAGTTGCCTTGGCCAGGCTATTTTGCTTACTATGCATACGGAGATACAGATGCCAACAAGGTGGTTTATATGCCTTACAATGTCTTTGTTGACAAGCCGAATTACCTGACAGTGGACAATGCCAGCAGCGTACTGTATAACGATGAAAGTAACACTTTCACCGCCCACAGCATTGAAATTAACGAGAATTTCAGGGAAATCCTCTATCAGCTCTATCCTGAACAATATCTGCCTATCAACAAATATCAAATTACTGCCAACAATGGATTCATCAATCCTATGACGCTCAGTGCCACATCGAATGGCACACAGCAGGTCACAACCGATTATCCTGTTTATGTGAAAGACGATGAAAACATGCCAGTCCTCGACCCGCACGGCAATCCGGTGCAAGCCACCAACTCCGACGGCTCGCCCAAGACGGAGTCCGTCACCGAGACTGTTTCTTTATATACACCAAATGGCTATACCTTATACTTGCCTTACAGCACATACCTCAACAGCAACTGCGAGGTGTATGAGCCGGCAACATGGGATGACAACACGGGGAGATTGAACTTCACTCGCGTGGAAAACAACCAGATTCAGGCCTACAAGCCCTACTATGTCTTGGTTAAAGAGGGTGAGGTGGACCTCAATGCCAATGTACAAATTGTTATTGGGACGACAAACTCACATTGGTCAACCACGTCAGATAATTCCTTTAATCTTATTGGCACATTGAGTGAAGTAGATAATTCTATCGTTCAAACCAAATACGTTTTGGACAACAACAATCAGTGGAAATATGTGCCATTTACCGACTTTGGGACTACTGTCAGCCCATTCAGTTTCTATATCGGACCTAATAATGTTGATCCGGGTAATGTCACTTTCGACATGAATTTGATAGACAACACGGTCATCAATCTCGCTGTAACGGGTCACGGCGACAACGCCGGCGGCTGGAGGTTCATTGCCTCGCCAGTTGCGGAAGACATCC
>Ga0265301_10002305_pt1 | contig 22457 bp, 10 predicted proteins | sample AusTroGonzalo_MG_2_FD_193488 | JGI IMG/M metagenome (GOLD analysis project Ga0265301, IMG submission 193488) | Bovine rumen microbial communities from tropical cattle in Woodstock, Queensland, Australia - Gonzalo_04 | ecosystem: Host-associated > Mammals > Digestive system > Stomach > Rumen ... | reverse complement strand
GAAAGTGGTCATTATCGGGCAAGATCCGTATCACGAGTACGGGCAGGCGCACGGGCTGTGCTTCTCGGTGCAGGACGGTGTTCCTTTCCCGAAGTCGCTAATCAACATCTTCAAGGAGTTGAGCGACGATGTGGGGTTTGTCACGCCGCGCAGCGGGAACTTGCAGAAGTGGACGAAGCAGGGTGTGTTGCTGCTGAACGCGACGCTCACCGTGCGCGAGCACGCGGCGGGCTCGCACCAGGGCCACGGCTGGGAGCAGTTCACCGACTGTGCCATCCAGCGGCTGTCGGAGCAGAAAAAAGGTCTTGTGTTCCTATTGTGGGGCAACTTTGCCATCAACAAGCGCGCGCTGATTGACCAAAGCAAGCATTACGTGCTCACCGCCGCGCACCCCTCCCCGCTCTCCGCACACCGGGGTTTCTTCGGCTGCAAACACTTCTCCAAAGCTAATGAGCTATTGCGTCAGATGGGGAAGACTCCTATTGATTGGCAGTTATAATATATGGTAGAGACGCGCCATGGCGCGTCTCTACTGAATCGGTTTCTTATATTTGCACCCCGCACACGAGTCTCCGCACCCTGGACAGCCATCGCAACCGCACGGATGGTCGTGGCGGCGACGGATGCGCCTTACTATCATCACCACCGCATACAAAACGGCGGCGGACACGATTACCAATACGATTATTTTCTGTGCCATAATCACTTGCATTCTCCCGAACATTCCGAATCGGGCGTCTCAAACTCCAAGGTGGCATGGATGATGCCCATCTCGGCCAGCTTGCCTTTCAATTCTCCTTTCAAATGTTCCATTTCCGACAGGTTGTCCACTACCACGTGAGCGGTCATGGCATTCTCCGTGGTGCTCAGCGCCCAGATGTGCAGATGATGCACCTCGCGTACACCCTCCTGCCCCATCATGGCCTCTTTCACATGGTCAAAGTCCAGCTGGGCGGGCACGCCGTCCAAGGCCAAACGCACGCTGTCGTGCAACAATTCCCAAGATGCCACGATGATCACGACCGCCACCACCAGGCCAATCAGCGGGTCGATGATGTACCAGCCTGTGAAATAGATGATGATGCCGGACACCACCACGCCCACTGACACCAAAGCATCCGCCAACATGTGCAGGTACGCGCCCTTGACATTCAAATCCTTCTTCTGGTCTTTCATAAACAGCCAGGCCGTAAATCCATTGATTACCACACCGATAGCCGCCACAATGGAGATTATTTGGCCCTGCACCTCCTGCGGGGTAATCAGCTTGCGCACACTCTCCACGATAATGAAAATCACCGCCACGCCCAAAATCAAAGCATTCAGTAAAGAAATCAGAATCGTGCTCTTCTTGTAACCATACGTATATTTTCGGTTGGCCAACGAGCCGGACAGTTTGAACGCAAGCAGGGCCAATACCAGACTGACCACGTCGCTGAGATTGTGGCCCGCATCGGAAAGTAAGCCCAAAGAGTGATAGCAGAGCCCGAAGATGGCCTCCGCCAGCACATACGCGATGTTCAGCGCAATGCCGATAATAAACGCCCTGTTCAGTGTGGTGATGACATGGCTGTGGTCGTGGTGATGATGACCATGATGATGCTCATGATCATGCGTATGCTGATGTTCATGTTGATGTTCGTGAGACATATTTAAAGTATTTAAAATAACATTCCTATCTGATAAACCAAAAATGCCATAATCCAAGCGACGAGCGTGTTGAACAGCACAGTAAACGCAGCCCATTTTCCGCCAGCCTCCTTATAAACGGCTGTAACTGCCGCTACACAAGGAACATAGAGCAGAATGAAAATCATGAAGGCGTATGCCACCAACGGGGTAAAGACCTTTTGCCCTTTCAGTTCTCCGGAGGTCCACGTCTGCGCCTGAATGCTGGCCTGCAACGCGGAGGAATGCTCGTCAGCATCCGTGTCCGCGTGATAGAGCACACCCATAGAGGAGACCACAATCTCCTTTGCGGCCAGCCCCGTGAGCAGCGATACACCCATCTTCCAGTCAAAGCCGAGCGGTCTGAAAACCGGCGCAATCGCCTGCCCCACTCGACCGATATAGGAATTTTCGGTTTGCACCACGGAGCGGTCAAATTCCAACTGCTTGATTTGTTCGGCTTTCACTGCCTCGTCCATCTCCGTATCTGCCGAAATCTGCTCAATCTGCGCAGTGTAGCGATCAATTTGCGGACTATGTTGCGGGAAGTATTCCAGCGCCCAGATGATGACGGTGGCCACCAAAATCACCGTACCCATCTTCTTGAGGTACTGCACGCTCTTATCCCACATGTGCACCATGGCGTTGCGGAACGTGGGCAGTCGGTACGGCGGCAGCTCCATCACAAACTGGTCGGAATTGTCTTTGAAAGCAATCTTCTTCATCAGCAACGAGGTAAGGATGGCGAAAAGGATGCCAATCAGATAGATACTGGTGAGAATCAAGCCCTTGTACACGCCCGAGACGAACATACCATGGGTGGTGGTGAAGATGGCGGAAATCAGCAAAAGATACACGGGCAACCGTGCCGAACATGACATGAACGGCACCGTGATGATGGTAAGGATTCTGTCTTTCTTATTCTCTAATGTCCGTGTAGCCATGATGGCCGGCACGCTGCACCCGAATCCGATGATGTAGGGAATGAACGACTTGCCATGCAAGCCCATCTTGTGCATCAGCTTGTCCATGAGAAAAGCCGCGCGAGCCATGTAACCTGTATCTTCCAATATGGAAATGAAGAAGAAGAGTATCAGGATGTTAGGCAGGAACGAACAGACGCCGCCCACACCCGCGATGATGCCATCCACAATCAAATCTTTGAGCATGCCATCTGGCATTACGCGCGATACGAGGCCGCCCAACCATCCGAAAAACATCTCCAGCCATTCCTGCGGATAGGCACCTAAGATGAACGTCATCAGGAACATGAAGAACAGGAAGAAAATCAGGATAGGGAAACCCAACCATTTGTGGGTCAAAATGTTGTCAATAGTGTAAGCTTTCTGCTTGCTACGATCTTTGCCAACCGTATAGGTTTCTGCCAAAGCGCCCCGCACAAAACCGTATTTGGCGCCGGAAATCACCGTGGCAGCCTCCTCACGGTAGCTCTTCTCCAACAGAGCACGCTGCTCGGCAGCTACTTTTTTCAACTCCTCAAACTCAACATGTTCTTCCACCGCCTTCAGCGTAGTCTGGTCATTCTCCAGCAACTTGATGGCCACATAACGGGCTGGATATTCGCTGTCAACCACCGCATCTTTCTTGATAATTCCCTTCAGAATCTCTATACTCTTCTCAATATCAGCACCATAGTTAATGTGGATATGTTTGGTATTCTGTTCCATATTCTCATAGACATCCACAATGTTTTTCATCACATCCTGAATGCCAGTACCTTTTGATGATACTGTGGGAACAATAGGGCAGCCCAGCAACCGGCTCAGCATCTCCACATCCAACTTGTCGTGATTATGTTCCAGTTCATCAAACATATTGAGCGCCATCACCATCGGCAAGTTCATGTCGATGAGCTGGGTGGTGAGAAAAAGATTGCGTTCCAAATTGGAGGCATCCACGATGTTAAGCACCACATCAGGGTGGTTATTGAAGACGTACTCGCGCACGTAAAGCTCCTCAGGAGTATATTCGGTAAGGGAATAGGTGCCGGGCAGATCGGCAATCTGGATCGTATAATCCTTGTATTTGAAAACTCCGATTTTGGAATCTACCGTAACACCGCTATAGTTGCCCACCTTCTCGCGCATGCCGGTGGCGTGGTTGAAGAAGGAGGTTTTGCCACAGTTGGGGTTCCCCACCAAAGCCACGGAGATGGTTTTGCCGCGCTCGCCCAAGATTCGGGTAGTTTCCTCTGTGATGGTTCCGTTGAAGTTGTAATTATCCGCAATATCCTCTGTCAGAGGCACTACCTCAATATGTTGTGCCTCAATTCGGCGCAAAGAGACATGGCTCTGCATAATTTCGTACTCGATAGGATCGTGCAGCGGGGCGTTCTTGATGACGCGCACCTTCTCGCCGCGCACGAATCCCAGTTCCATCAGCCGGTGCCGGAAGCCGCCGTGACCGCTCAGCTTCACAATCACACATTGCGAACCGGTCGGCATATCAACGAGTCTAAAGGTTTGATCATCCATATTCTATATTAATTCTTATCTATTCTTAACACTGTGCAAAAATGAGGTTTTCTGAATTAATCTACATCCCCAAAAATGATGATTTCCGCAACATATTTTACCCAAGAATGAAAAGGTTATCATTTTGAATAATTTTGCAAAAAAAATTAAAAATAATTGATTTTTTAAATTTTTCGTATCTTTGGGGCTGATTTTTTATCATTCTCATGAAAAAACTATTACTATTTTTTATTTGCTGCTTTTTAGCCCTGCTAGGCCAAGAAGCATGGGGACAGGATTTGCCATTCCCATACGATATTCATGTTGAAACTTTTGCTGGCAACTGCTTCGATGACTCGCAGGCAATCATCACGTTATGGGACGCTACAGGCAATGAAGTGGTGATAGATCCGAGCACCCACCATGCCGTTGACATAACGGTTCATCCTTTTTTCAATGTAGAATTCCAATATCGTAACCAGACGGCGGGCACCAACACCCGATACGACTCTTTGAACAACATACAATTGAGTGCCGGAACCTATTGCTTCGGCGTGGTAGGTTATGTGCCTGTAATCAATAACGGCGACACCACATTCGAATTGGTGGACACCATCATCTGCAACATTGTTGTTCCCACACATTACAACCACTTTGAAGCATCCATGTTGTCTGGCATTGCCGGAGACAATGATTATTACGGGAGAGAGAGGTGCGGCATACGCCACGCCTTTGAATGTGCTGACATTGGCCGTCTTCAGCTGAAACTCCGCTATGGTAAATTCCCCTATCACGTGCAAATTTACGATGAAAACAACCAATTAGTGCGTGACCGCTACTACTACCAGCGCGAACATAACGGCACCGATTCATCCTTTGCTGACTACATGGATTTCTATACCTTTGACAGCCTGGCAGCCGGTGACTATACCCTTGTCGCGAGCGACTCCTGCGGATATAGCATCCGTTTAACCTCCAACGTTCCTTTACAGGTCTTTCGTTATTATACTTTCTTACATTACCGACAGTGTTATAATACGAACATGAATGATTCGGTTTTTGCATATCAATTTAGATATTATAATTATTGGATTGAAGATAACAATCATAACTATGACTTACCCTATTTGGACACATTGGTGAAATACCGTTTTATCAACCCAGGTCAGGATACCACACGTTGGTATAGTATTAGTGGAGGTGCATTTTATAGGAATGGATGGCATGTTTCCTTTATGGATACCATAAACAACATTGACCGCTATTGTGACATGTACGGCGACACCATCACGTTTCAACTTTGGAACAGTTGTTCGGGTCTCTACACTGTTAAATATGGCATTCACGATCCTTCTATTGATGACAATTATTACAGCGGAAACAGCTATCAGTATCAAGAATCTCCTGAACAACTCGAGACTATAGTCACGGAGGCCGACACTTGTGCTGTGCACTACCTTTCGGGGGTAATCACACAAAGGTATTTCATTTCAGCTTATAGCTGCAATGGATATACATCATATACTTATGGTTATGAACCTGGCACCAACACAACTTCTATCAATTCTTTCAACTTTACCCCACCTCTATCACTAGATGTTTATACTGCAAATGACGAACGAGTACTTGCTCACGATGAAAAATCATCCTTTAACCAGCTATCCTGTTCGTTTACCAATCCTACCCTCACTGACACATCCATGCTGGTACATATTGTTCTGACAGATGCCCATGGCTGTGTACTGGAATCGTTTTACCGGAATTACCAATTCACAGTGGACACTCTTGAAGGAGATGTACCTTACACATGGGAATTTGAAAAAGACAATTATGGTTGTTATAGTGATCACTATATTTTGTTAAGAGAGAAAGGTGTAGATTTTTATCGTTTTCGCAAGAATGCTGTTGTGAGACTGATTGATAGTCCTCAGTACGATCGTTATAATTTTACCGCCACATACCACGAATTGGATGACCAATGGGATGTGGTCATGGAAGATACTTCAATCCACTATTTCCAGGTTGATTTTTCCATGTCCGACCAGGAATGGCACTTTTGGATCCACATGCCCAATTGGCCCTACAATCCCAGCATTCCAACAGGACGCTATGTCTTTACCGTTACTTCCGACTGTGGTACCGACACGCTCACTTATACTTATTCGTATAGCGATATTCGTGAACGACATGCTTTTTTTAGTGTAGAACCACAATTTCCGGGCGTACAGGTTTGTGACCGGTACTTTGTCACGCCCTATGCGGAAGTGATGGTCAATGAATACCGCATTGATGTCAATGTCAGCAACGACGAGCCTATTGAAACGTATTATTATACCACACCTTCCTTTTCTGTGGTAAGCGGACCCACCAGTGGTTGGTATTACTCTAACAACCAAATCGTGTTCACAATTCCAGGAACCTATGTTGTCATGGCATCTTCAAGGCCTAGTTGTATGAATGAAACCATATATCATTACGACACCATCACCTATGAGCCGATTTATATAGATTTCAACATGGGATATGCGGTCATCTGCGATGCTTATACCAGTACAGGGAACGTACTCACCCACGCCTTCAACGGCACGCAGCCATACCAGTATTATTTGTATGATCATGCAGACTTGGAAGGGACCCTCCTCGGGACAAGCTTGGACGGCAACTTTTACGACATTCCTCTTTCAGAAGGACAACAAGTATCTGTAATGGCCGTAGATTCATGCCAAAACAGTTTCTCCATCAATATGGTAGTAACCTCGCTCAGTCAAAGTGCGTTGGCATGGGAGAGCGGCTATGCACCGGGAAATGGGCACTGCGAGGGTGACAGCGCCTTCCTTGCGGCACTTCCATTCACGCAATCCGTCACTTACCACTGGTCAGGACCTAACAACTTCGAAAGCGACGAGCGTGAGAACACCATCTATCTTCCCTACGGCAGCGAAAGCGGCTGGTACACCTTGGACATCACCAATACAGGCTGCCAGACCGCATTCACTGACAGTGTGTATATTGAGGTGCTTCACGCCCCCACCGTGGAGATTCTGAGTGACACCACTCTTTGTGCAGGCAGTGAGATAGAACTGTCGTTAGTAGCTCATGGTAATGGTAATTTACACTACACCTTCCACCATGTCGGGGCGCCTCAGTCTGGAGAACTGGACCTCACAACCCTCGCCGGGGACACCCTTCACCAAACTTTCCCCATCTGGGGAGATAACATCTTCTGGGTTACAGATGCCGCGGACGATCGTTGTGCATACAACTACATCATCGACACCACTCATGTACAGATTTACGGCGTAGAGCCTGATGCAACCCCTAACATCCACACCTATGGCGGAACCGTATGCTACGACAGCGACATCTTCTTGATGGCAAATTCAACGCTCACTCCGCCGTATTACCTGAACTGGTACTCTTCTCCGACCCAAGAGGAACTTTTGCAAAGCGATACCATCTTGAGCAGCACACAAGTGTCCCAACTTTCTATCCCTAATCTGACTCATGACACAGTTTTATACATATCTCTCTCCAATCCAGGCCGCTGCGAGAACTTATACGGTGCCATCCACCACACCGTAAACATGAACGGCAGGACCCTCCTGTTGCAAAGTGGCGAAGGAGCACGCTTCTTCGATAGCGGAGGCGAATATGGCAACTATAGCAATAACGAACAGATAACCCAAACGTTCTGTTGCACAGGACAGGGCGCATTAAGGCTACACTTCAACTCGTTAGATGTTATCGCCGGCGACACTTTGTTTATCTATGCTGGCGCGATAGCCGATCCATCCCTTCTTGTGTCTGCCATAACCTATTCTACTCATAATCCAGACCTTGTCATCGAAAGCAACTGTGTCACATTCCACTTCTCATCCAACTGGATAAATGTAGGAGATGGATGGAGCATCGATATTTTGACAGAAATGGTAATGACCGAAATACACGGTTACGTCCATCCTCTTATTCTAGACACGCTTTCAGTAGAGGTTTGCCAGTCGGAAACGCCCTACACCCTGGCACCGTTCGACTATCTTGACATCTCCACCCCAGGTCATTACTCCTATGACACCATATTAGTTGCAGCCAACGGTTGCGACAGCTTGTTGAATTTGAATTTATGGGTGAAGCCGGTTTCAGACACCACCCTCTACGACTCCACGCAATATGCACTGCTTCCGTTTACATGGAATGGCATCGTCTTCAACGATTTCGGAACCCAGGAGGCAACCTTTACCAACATTTACAATTGCGACAGTGTAGTACACATGGTTCTTACGTGGACTCCTGCGCTTGAGCTCACATATGACACAATCGTTTGCGAAAGCGATCTTCCTTTTGAGTGGTACGGGATACCCTTCGAAGAATCGGACACCGTAACTATTGGTGTGGACACGCTCATCACCCTTCAGGTGGAGATTTTCAGACCTCGCCTTACGGTGTGTTCAGATGTCACCATCCGTACCAGAGACACAGCAGAATTGTGGGCCTCGGGAGCAGATTATTACTTATGGACACCCTCAATGGACCTTTCCTCCGACCACACAGATACTACATACGCCTTCCCTGAACGGACAACCACTTACTACGTCACAGGAACGTATAGCGGAAATCCTTGTAGCGCCGACACATCCATCGTCGTCACTGTGATTCCGCGGAATACAGTGGACGATTATATCACCATTCCGATGAATCTCGGCATAGACATCTATCCATTGGCTAACGACACCCTCAGCTGCACTGATGCCGTACCCGAAATCGTGTTTGGTCCGTCTCATGGCAGTGCATCCGTACAGGGCACCATTGTAAACTACCAACCGGCGATGGGGTTCATTGGCATTGACTCCATATTCTACGCTGTGAACTGCAATGACACCATTAGTCGCGCGTATATCTTTATCCTGATGGAACCCTATCCGGACAATGTAGATAGTGCTGAATGCGTATTCCCACCTGCAGCCAACGTATGGTCTATCCGCCAAAGTGCTGTCTCCACTTTCAGCAATGCAATAACGGTTTCCGTACCCATTATCGGCGACTTTGACGACGATAGCGAGCCCGAGATTCTGATCCCGCAAGCCACATATGGGAGCACATTCAGCAGTGTCGGTGTGTACATGGCCGACGGCAGACTGGAGATGGTATTCCCTGTGGCAGCCACCTATATCTGGAACAGCCTTGCTTTGGGGAAAGTGCAAATCACGCCCAACGTCTATCAACCCATTATGGTGCTCTTTGCTGCCGACCGACACTTGTACGCCTACGATCACAGCGGCACGCAGTTGTGGCGTTCCGACCAGCCTTTCACCAGCCACAACGATGAGTCAATCCCGTTGCCTGCAATATCATTTGCCGACTTCAATCATGACGGATGGAGCGAAGTATTCATCGGCAGCGAAATATACGATGCCGCAACAGGTGTGCTTCTGTGCAAGGCAGACGGCAATACCGGCCACGCGCGCCGCAATTGGGACAACAGTGTCCACACCTACCAATCCGTGGCAGCGGACCTGACAGGCGACTTTGACTTGGACCTTGCGGCGGGCAACACCATATATCATGTCATGCTGCAGAGCAGAACCGATTTTGCCAGAAACAAGATGGAGGTGGCAAAACAGGTGGATTCTACAAATATGCGAATGGCTGACAACTCCGTAATTCCTTTCACTGACGGAAACACCTTTACCGTGGACATCAACCTTGATGGAAAGTTGGACGTTGTGACCATGAATGTGGATCAAAACAACCACGTGTTGTACCTCTACGTGTGGGATGCCAGCACGGGCGAGATTATCTGCTCTAAGAAGATACCCAACAGTACCAAGTTCGGAGTGCCGCAAATCGGCGACATTGACCGTGACGGTGCCCCAGAGCTTTGCTTCATCGTAGGCACTGCTGCAGGACACGGGACAGGCAACAATGACCTGATTTACGCACTGAAATACAATGCTGCCAATCCTACCCATGAGATGGACGTCTTCTGGACTATGCCGCACTCCGACAATTCCGGATCAACGGGGCTTACCCTTTTCGACTTCAACCAAGACGGCTATGCAGAATTGGTTTACCGTGACTTATACAACCTGCGCATCATTAACGGCAGTTTGGTTCACCACCTGACACATGCGGCAGTTTCTGCGCCATACAATCTTGCCACAATCGCTTGTTGCAGTGCTACCGGTATCGAATATCCAGTCATCGCGGATGTGGACTTGGACGGCGAAGCGGAAATTGTGGTGGGTGGTGCATCCTCTCCTACCGATTTCGGTTATCTGTACTACTTCAAGTCCAATGGCAACCCATGGGCGCCGGCGCGGCACATCTGGAACCAATATGCCTACAATAACACCAATGTAAACGATGACGGCAGCATCCCACTTTGGCAGTTCAACAACGCGACAATGCTTCCTGACCGCTACAATCCGTCCGCATGGAGCCAACCTTTCAACAACTTCCTGCAACAGGGCACCTCCATTGATCGTTTTGGAAAGCCCTTCACCATCGTGCCCGATGTCGCCGTCACTGGAAGTGCTACAATCAACTATTATCCTGACAGCGTGACAATCGACATCTCCTATTGCAATGAAGGTGAAAATGTCCTGAATGCACCTTATGAAATCACCGTCTATGAGAATGAATACCGCGATACGGTGCTCTGGGTGGAGACAGTATCAACCGCTTTGCCTGTCGATAGCTGCACGCACTACAGTCTCTCCTTGCCTCAGGAGGTCATTTGCGCCCATCGGAGCCTTGCAGACTTAGTGGTCGCAGTGAACGATGGTGGCTTCGGCGTAGCACAAAACGGCGAACAACAAGGTGAATGCGACACGCTCAACAACTTTGCAGCCGCGAATATCATTATCGCCCGCGACACCACCTATATTTTCGACACCATCGTTCAAAACCAACTTCCATATTCCATATCGGGACTGGTATTTGAGGAAGCTGGTATTGATGAAATTACACTTGCCAACCAACACGGATGTGACAGCACCGTTATCGTTGACCTATTCGTTTGGTCCAACGTCAGCACAAACGTTGACAGTACCATTTGCGATAATGCACTGCCCTTCACTTGGAATGGTCGTGTTTTCACTACTGCTGGAAGTGATTCCGCAGTGTTCGCCGCGCACAGCGATGCCGATAGCATCGTATATATGACCCTGTATGTAAATCCGACAAGCCACACACTTATTACCGATAGCGTATGTCAAGGAGACAACTACACACTCTATAACTTTAACATTTCCTCATCTGAGACTGAAACATACGGAAACACTATTCATTACCAGCATCTTACAAACCAGTGGCAGTGTGACAGTACGGTTGAACTCCATCTATTTGTGACACCAGTGCCACAACTTGAGTTCACACCAGAACCTGAAAAAATGCTTCTCTCAGAGGGTGGCCTAATCGTCTTCCACAACAACACTGACATTTCAACGCTTGAAGGGGAAACGTATCACTGGAGCTGGAACTCCGGGGACGATAATAGCGAGAACTCGTCCGACTACGATTTTGAGCACACCTATCGAACTTGGGGAGAATTCTTGGTAACCCTTTCATTGCAAATATATGAATGTGAAGCTTCGGTATCTCATTCTGTTTACATTGAGGCGGATTTGGAGTTTCCGAATGTCATCACGCCCAACGGCGACGGCATAAACGATGTGTTTGCCATCATCAATATGGATGAAGAGCGTCCCAACCACCTTGTCATCTTCGACCGATGGGGAAAGAAAGTCTTCGATTGCAAAAACTACCAGACCTACGTTCGTGACGGTGTGATATATAATGAAAATCAAGGCTTTTCAGCTGACAATCTGTCTGATGGAGTCTATTTCTACTCATTCCATTATCAGGGACAAGTACGTACGGTGGATTTCCACGGTTCGCTTACGGTCATCCGGTAAAGTAAAGGCTGTCACATTGTGACAGCCTTTATGTTATTGGCGATTCTTTTGGGAATCTGCAATGGCCTCCTGCAACATTTCCTCAAACAAGTCGATGGAATGGTTGATGTCATATTGTTTTGCTGACTCGGAATATAACTTTTCCATTTTCGCCTTTTCCTCGGGGTTGTCCAACCAATAGTCGATGGCACGCGCCAAATCCTTGGGATCACCGGCTTTGAAGAGGCTGCGCCCGTCAAGGGCAAATTGCCTTGTAGCAGAAAGGTCGCTGTTGGCGATGACGGGCACTAAGCCAGTGGCGAATGCCTCAATGCAGGAAATGGCTTCTGACTCCATGTCCGATGCGTGAACGTACAGGTCACATTGTCCCAGCATGTTTTTCAAATCCTCTTTGGGAAGGTAAGTGAAAATGGGCGGATTCTTCAATTTACTGCCCAAACGATAGTATTGTTTGTATTTCGGTCCCTTTCCAGCAAAGACCAATTGGATTCGGTCGCCATATTTAGAGTATTGGAGAGCGTTGATGATGATATCCTGACGTTTCTCGGCAGAAAGTCGCCCAACCATAGCAATCAGGATTTTGCCTTCATATTCAGGTTTTTTGGACACCTTATACCAAGTAAAGTCCGATTGGATGCCATTGGAGATGGCATGGATTTTGGCCCTGTAACCGCGGTTCTGGATCTCCTCAGCCATAAACTTTGAAGGCGCATGAATATGACCAAAATGGTCATACACGGCTTTCCTGAGTATCCTGAAAATCATATTATTAACCCATTCTGATTTTCCAAGTCCAAACTGGGAAGAAATGTTCTGGGGTTGGACATGGAAGGCTGCCGTGGCCGGCTTGCCGAGCAAATCGGCAATTTTCTTGGTCCTTGTTTCCAAAAAGAAGGGGAAAAAACAATGGACAACGTCTGCCCACTCCACTGCTTCGCGAATGACTTTCTTATCGCACTTCGCATATTGGAATCCCTGCTTGTGAATCATCCCATTGAAGATGAAAAAGTTCAACTCGGGCAAACCATACACGCCTTCTCTGGGCTCACTGGCAGTCATAATGCGCACCTCATGGCCGCGCTTGCGCAGCTCGTCTGCAAACCGTTGCGCCGAGATACTGGTGCCATTATTGGTAGTGAAATAAGTGTCAATAGCAAATAAAATTTTCATAAGCGATACTTACAATAATTACGACCGCAAATTTAACATTTTTTAGTAAATGTAATTTATTGATATTCAATTGTATTAATGTGTTAAATGATAGAAAATAGGGTTAATTTCGGAGTTTTTGGGTATTTTCAATGCATTCCTGTTTTGTTTTTTCCATGTCGCTATCACAATATTCATGAATCTTTTCCATTATCTTTTTTTACTATATTTGCAGGCGGTTTTTAATTGGAGGATTTTCACCCAATAATTTCCTGCATTAGATTTTTTTTTAAATGATAAAAAAAACAATCTTCGGACTACTCCTTCTAACAAGTACTCTCCTCTGCTCGGCACAGGTGAATGTGGAAGTGCAGCTTATCAATTCCAGCTCCCAAACTTTTTCCGTCAGCGAGGCGGGCAAGATTTATTTTGACAACGGGTATCTCATGGTGGACGACGGGAACGACACCCCGTTCTCTTTCCCGCTCTCTGATATCCGGAAAGTGCTGTTCTCCGGATCAACATCCGTGGAGACCATTGAAAGCGACCATATCCGCATCTATCCTAACCCGGCAACCACTTTTATTCGCATCAGCAATGATCGGAACAGCGACTGCTTCTATCAGCTTTTCTCCATTGACGGCAGGTTGCTTATGTCAGGCGTATGCAAACAAGAAGAGACAATCAATATCAGCAAGCTTCCCAAAGGCTTGTATCTCCTCAAAGTGGATGGTAAAACCTTCAAAATCAGTAAATCATGAAAAGAACCGTTTCCGCCATCCTGTTTTTGACATTCGTCATGTCCCTGCATGCGCAGGAAATTCTGCATCTGTACAACGGCAGCAGTGTCATCTTTGAAAAATCCGTCTCCGAGATTGACAGCATCCATTTTCAGGGCAGTCAATCCATCTTCAATTTAGGCAACAGCTACCTTACCTTCCCAGTGAGTGTAGTGGACAGCATCACCTTCAGCAACGAGAGTCTGCTGGGCGATGAAATCTACATCACCTGGAACGGAAATAACGTCAATATCATCAATCCTTACGCCAACAATGGTGTGAATATCACAAACGATGGAGCTAAAGTTACGGTGACGGTCACCTCAACCGTGCAGGACATTGTCTATCACCTGTCGGGCAGCTCTTCGGAAGGGTATCTGTACATCACGCCCAACAAGCGTTTCACTCTTTCCTTGGAAGGCCTTTCGCTCACCAACAGCGAGGGCCCGGCCATTGATATTCTTGTAGATAAGAAAACCAATGTCATTTTGGCCGACGGCGCGCAAAACTTCCTGAATGACGGGACAGCTAACCCAAAGAAGGCGGCCTTGCAAAGCAAGAGCGAGCTGATTTTTTATGGCAACGGCACGTTGACCGTGAACGGTTACAAGCGCAATGGCATCCACAGCGACGATTACGTGCAGATTAACAGTGGCAACATTGTCGTGGCTTCTGCTGCCGCCGACGGCATCCATTGCGACTACTTTGTGATGAACGGCGGCACCCTGAACATCGCCGCTTCCGGTGACGGCGTTGACGGGGACACCGGTTTTATCGAGGTTTATGATGGAACTATCACAATCAACGTCCCTGAAGATGACAAAAAGGGAATGAAGTGCGACAGTACCATCACCATCAACGGCGGCCATATCACCATTAACAACAGCGGTGACCAGAGCAAGGGATTGAAGAGCGGCAGGAGCACCTACATCAACGGCGGCGAGCTCACCATCAACTCCACGGGCACGCTCGTCAGCGAGACCACCACCTCAGGGGTTGACCTTTCCTACTGCACTGGCATCAAGGCCGACAAGAGCCTGTTCGTCACGGGCGGTTTGGTCACCATCACCTGCCCTGCAACCAATGCCGGGAGCAAGGCCATCAGTTGTGACAGCAACATCGTCATTTCCGGCGGCAAGCTCAACCTGACCTCTTTAGGTTCCTGCGCCAAGTATCTGGTTAGCGGCACCACCTACGACAGTTATGCTTCTGCTTGTATGAAAGCTAACGGAGATATCACCATTTCGGGCGGTGACATCACGGCCACGGCAGCCGGACGCGGCATCAGCTGCGATGGCAATTACGTACAAACGGGCGGTCATGTCATTGCTTCCACCAACGCAATAGGCTTCACCACCATGGGAACGGGCACCTCCTGCACCGACGGTTTTGCGTCCGCTTGTCTAAAGGCAGACGGCAACATCATATTCACGGCAGGCAGTTTCAATGGTTCCAGCTCGGGCAAAGGCGGTCGTGGTATCGTAGCCGACGGCACCATGACCTTTGGCGAAGTTGGCGCGGCTGACAGTCTGCTTGTGGTTTACGTCACTACTAGCGGCGCGCCTGTGAACGCATCCTCCGGTGGCGGCGGCGGATGGCCTGGCGGAAGCAGCACCGATTATTGGAAAGGTTTGCCCAAAGGGTTTAAAATCGAAGGCAGCATCACCATCAACAGCGGGCATTTGCAGAGTTACTGCTCTCAGACCTCCGGAGACCCCACTGGCGAAGCTCTTGAAAGCAAGGATTCTCTTTTCATCAACGGTGGTTATGTAGAGGCCAATGCATACGACGACGCCATCAATGCCGCTTCTTTCATTGGCATCAACGGAGGACATATATGGGCCTACTCGCGCGGAAACGATGCCGTTGACTGCAACGGCACCAGCCTGCGTTTCTACGGCGGGGTCATCATCGCTCGCGGCAGCGAATGCGCCATTGATGATAACAGCGACCACGGCGGAAAACTGTACATCAATAACGCCACTCTCATTGCCCTTGGCGGCAATATGGGTTCCATAGAGGGCACGCCTACTCTCACTGGACAAAAGTACTTGACTCTCGGCAGTTCTGGCGGAGGCGGATGGCCTGGTCCTGGCGGCGGAGGCGGAAGCAGCACTGCTCAAACCATTGCACAGAACGGCGTATGCGTCAAAAACAGCAGTGGCACGGAAATTGTTACTTACAAGATGCCCACCGTCAACAACGGCAGCAACGGCTTTGAGAGCATCGGTACCAGAGGTGTATCCGGTCTTTTCATCACCACGCCTGCCATCCAAAGCGGCACATACACCTACTACACCTCACCGACCATCAGCGGAGGCACCAACTGGCACGGATACTATACCGATGCCACCGTGACCACTTCTGGCAACGGCACCTCCACCACTGCACATTAATTGTAACTGAAAAAACCAAACTATGTACAACAGCCAATCTAAAAAGAAGCAAAACGACTCCACCAAGGACAACAACCGCCCTGCATGGGTCAAGCCATTTTGGACAGCCTATTTCGGTTTCCTAGGCATACTTTTACTGCTTTTTATCCTCATATCCCTAGGATGGATTGGATATATGCCATCATTTACGGAGTTGGAGAACCCCTCCGCCAACCTGGCCACTGAAGTCATTTCAGAGGACGGCGAGCTTTTGGGCACCTATTATCTGGAGAACCGCTCCAACTGCAAATACGGTGACCTGTCGCAACCGCTGAAGGACGCGCTGATTGCCACGGAGGACTCCCGTTTCTACAAGCACTCGGGAGTGGACATGCGTGCTCTGTTCCGCGTGGCGGGCGGTGTGCTTACCTTCCACCACAAGGGCGGCGGTAGCACCATCACCCAACAGCTGGCCAAAAACCTGTTCCCGCGCGGTCAGAAGATGAACAAAGTCAAGCTGGTATTCATCAAATTCAAGGAGTGGGTGGTCGCCACCAAGCTGGAACGCAAATACTCCAAAGATGAGATTTTGGCCATGTATTTCAATACCGTGGATTTCGGCAACCAAGCTGTCGGCATCAAATCGGCGGCACGCACCTATTTCGACAAGAGTCCATCGGAAATCAACACCGAGGAGGCTGCCCTGTTGGTCGGCATGCTCAAAGCGCCCACCAAATACAGTCCGCGACGCCACTATCAGGCCGCCCTGGAACGTCGTAACGTGGTTCTCGGCCAGATGAAAAAATACGGTTACCTGAACGAAGCTCAATTCGACTCCATCAAGGCGCTGCCTATCGACATGACCAACTTCAAGTCGCAGGCACACTACGCCGGCAAGGCCACCTATTTCAGAGAGTATCTTCGACTGATGCTCAAAGAATGGTGTGCCAACAACCCCAAGAAAGACGGTTCCCACTACGACCTCTATTGTGACGGTCTCAAGATATACACCACCATTGATTCCCGTATGCAACAATACGCCGAGGAGGCAGTCAAGGAGCACGTCTGCGACTATCTGCAGCCGCTGTTTTTCCAGCATTTCAAGGGTGTGAAAAACGCTCCTTTCGTCAATTTGTCAGAGGAGCAAACCAACCGGATTTTGTGGAATGCCGCCAAGCTTTCGGAACGATATGACCGTGCCAAAGATGCCGGTTTGAGCGATGAACAGATCAAAGCCCAGTTCAACAAGAAGGTGCCCATGACGGTGTTCTCCTATCAGGGAATGAGAGATACCGTGATGACCCCGTTCGACTCCATCCGCTATTACAAGTCGTTCCTACAGTGCGGCTTGATGTGCGTGGAGGCCAAGTCGGGACACGTGAAGGCCTACGTAGGTGGCACGAACTACGAGTATTTCCAATTTGACCACGTCAAGTTGTCCCAGCGGCAGGTGGGATCCACCTTCAAACCATACGTATATACGGTAGCCATGCAGAGCGGCGAATTCGACCCGTGCACGATGGTTCCCAACGTGCCCGTGACCATCGAAGTTCCCGGAGGTTCCTGGACACCACGCAACTCGGGCGCGCATCGCGAAGGTGAGATGATGCCCTTGCGCGAAGCTTTGGCCTTCTCGCTCAACCAAGTGTCTGCCTATCTGATGAAACGCTATGGTCCAGAGGCAGTCATTTCCCTTGTGCGCAACATGGGCATGACCTCCGAGATTCCGGCTGTACCTGCCATCTGTCTCGGCGCGTGCGAGCTCACGCTGTACGAGCAGGTAGGTGCCATCAACTGTTTCCCCAACCAAGGTGTTTACGTAGAGCCTATCTTCATCACCCGCATCTGCGACAAGGATGGCAACGTCATCTACAACAGGTTGCCCAAGACCAATGAAGCCATTGACCAGATTACAGCCTTCAAGACTGTTCGTCTGATGCAAGGTGTGGTGGATTACGGTACTGGCGGCCGACTCCGCAGCCAATATAAGCTGGACTTCCCTGTGGCCGGCAAGACGGGTACCACGGACAATCAGTCGGACGGCTGGTTTGTGGGCTATACGCCGTTGCTCACCTGCGGGGTGTGGGTGGGCTGCGAGGACCGTTCCGCGCACTTCCGAAGCACCGCATTGGGACAGGGCGCGCGCACGGCTATGCCCGTATTCGGCCTCTTCATGAAGAAAGTCTATAGCGACCCGAAACTGCCTTACTACGCCATTGCCACCTCCCCCAACAAATCCGCCAAGACTGGCTACTACTTCCCCATCCCATCTGCCTACACAGGCGACGAGTCGGGGTGCAATGAGGATAAGAGCACGGCACCTCACGACAAATTGAATTTTGATTAATCACCTACGCGCGGCGGCAGATGTGCTTGAAGTCACAATAACCGCAATGGGATTCATCGTCAGTCTGGTTGAACGGCTTATCCTTGTCCAGGATTTCCGCCAGCAATTCTTGTATTGAGGATTGAAATGCCTCCAAAACCTCAGCAGAGATACAATCCTCCGGCTCTCCACCACCCTCTATCAAAGCAGGATACCAATAATCAGGGTAAGCGCCCGGCTTGTTTGCATCTTTGATGCACATGATACCGCATTGCACTTGCGGTGCCCGGCCAATTGCAGCCAAGTCCTCTTGTTTTGTTCGCTTCAACAACAAAGCATAGAACAAAAGTTGAAGCAGCTTTTCATACCGGACATCCTCCACCACCACTTTCATGTTCGTCGAAGCCACTTTCAGATACGTGTCATCCACCTTGCCCGTTTTATAATCCACTACAACTGGATAGGTTTCTTCCTCGTTCTGATACATTTGAAGACGATCCAAGATACCATAAAGACCAACAGTATTTCCATCGGCAAGAGGTAAATCACACGTGACTTTCACCTCATTTCCGACAATCTTCACTTGGCCGGTCTCCAACTCTTTCTCTGCTTTTTGCAGATAGTTGCACACATTGTTGTACACCATGCGCGTAGCCAAATACATTCGGCCGTGCGTCAGATCGTACATGCTCAGATTCAGTTTTATATCCTCGTTGTTCAGAATCTCCTGCGCAATTCTCTCTTCCGCATGGTCCAGAAAATCGCCGATAATCTGCCTGAAATCGGCAGGTTGTTCTTTAATTTCATTAAACACGGATTCCAGCAGGGCATGGACGACCGTGCCGATGATATTGCTCTCTATTCTTTCCTGGAACGACTGGCGAGGCTCAATGCCACAGAGGTTTCTATAATAAAACTGCAATGGACAGTTGATGTAACGTTTCAAAGCCGTGGCCGAGAAACTCATCTTCTTCAGTTTGCCCATCATCTCATCGGTTTTCTTCACTACAATATTCTCCGGCACCGATGCCTTGAACTGGAAACTCACCTGCGGATACTCCAACTGGATATTATCTAAATGATGCTCTTTCTTCAGGAACTCCAACTGCGTGATAAAGCGGCTCTTCTCCATCAGCGAGGTGTCAGAGTTGTTGTTGTACACCAAAACAACATCCTCTGCCCGTTGCAGCAGACGGAAAAAGTGATAAGCATATACCTGATCTTTGTACAGATAATTAGGCAACGAATCGTTGTCGTAGCGTATCTCAAACGGTAGCAAAGTGTTATAACTGATGCCTGCCGGCAGAACACCTTCGTTCACAGAGAGCATGATGATATGCTTGAAGTCCAAGGTACGGGTTTCGAGCAATCCCATCACCTGCAATCCTTTCAGCGGGTCGCCTTTGACAGGCAGAGAGAGGATATCGGTCTGCAAACCGATGGCATATTTCACTGTTGACAGGGCAAACGATGGTTCTTGATGGATGTTTTCCAGAGCGGTATCCGCCGTTTTCAGAGCTTCCAGTAGCATGGACAAGAGCGCATATCCTTGGCCATCGCTGTCCACATGGCCCAACATTTGCTCCACGTACGCTATCAATGCCGGCAGCAGAGTTTTCGTGTCCGTCGTAAAATCGGGGAGATACGCTGCAGGCAGATCGGTGCGGGAATAGAGAGCTCGCTGGTTGTTCTCCAAATCAGCCATTTTTTCCTTATACGATGCTTCGTCTGGGAACAGGCACTGACGGACAAGAGGATTGCGCATCAAGGAGACCACATCCCGATGATGGAAGCGCATCTCCCCGCCACGGCTGTATCGCAACGCGGACTGGTACAAATCCAACAGTGTATTCAGCAAAGTGTATGCAGGCGTCGCTCTGAACGGATAGCCCATGGTAACGTTCACTCCTTCCATGCCATACGCCGACAAGAATGGCAACAACAGCTGCTCGTCGGCCAGCACCACGGCGGTATTATCCAAACTACCCTCTTCACGTTGAATACGCTTAATCTGATCAATCGCATAGTAAATCTGGTTCATCTCCTTGGAAATCCCTACAATTTGAATGCACTTCTGCGTCTCCTCATAATGATGGTTAACGTATTTCAGGCTCTCCATGTGAAGATTCAAGCCAGAGCAAATTTTCTTCAAGAAATAGGCCGTGGTAAATCGGTTGTCCTGATTGAAATCGCAATAGAACGGATCTATATCAAAGAAGAAACTGACATGGAAATGCTCTTTCAGATAGCGTATCACGGTCAGCTCCGCCGGCGTGAAGACATGGAAACCGGCAAAAACAAAATGCTTGAAATTCAATTTCCTGGCATACACATCTATATGATCGGCGCAATCTCGGTATTTGAGGCCGCCGTATGCCTTTCCTTCCTGACGCAACTGATTCCGGAAAAGGGTGTACAGTTCTGCCAGACGGGCATAAAAGCTCATCTTCTCTTGCAGGCTCTCCTTTTGGTCCTCATGTGCCATCGCAATGGTAAACTCCTTGTCAAAAGCCAGCGTTTTGAACACGTACTCACCATCTTGCAGTTGCATATCAATCTCATCAATATCGGAAAGATAGGCTGGAGCCCATGCCAACATCTCGTCGAACGACAACTCCAGCGGCGGGTCCATCTGGCTGACAGTCTCTCGCAGCCGCACCAACAGAGTCAGCTTGTCAAGGGTCTGCAACGGAGAGAGCATATCGATAAAATGCTCAATAGAATAAATGACTGGAAGAAAAGCGGGCAGTTTCAGATTCTCCGATATGTGGTTCACCAGCATACGGCGAGCGCGCTCGTTGGGCAGTACAATCACGGTCTCCTGCAAGGGCATGCCGGAACTCACGATGCTTTTGGATAGATCTGACAGGAAGGACATAGATGGAAAGAGGTGAAAGGGGGTAAAGGAGGTAAGGGGGGGGTAAAGGAGGTGAATGTGGTAAAGGAGGTAAAGGAGGAGGTGCATAATTCCCCTTCTATTTTAGAAGGGGTGGCCGTAGGCCGGGGTAGTAATATGAGGGGTGACTGCGGTACAAGGGGTAAAGGGGGAGGTAGAATTAATCAAGCTTGAGCACTGCGAGGAAGGCCGATTGCGGAACCTCCACGTTGCCAATCTGGCGCATACGCTTCTTACCGCGTTTCTGTTTCTCCAGCAGCTTGCGTTTACGGGTGATATCGCCGCCGTAGCACTTGGCAGTCACATCCTTACGCACAGCCTTCACCGTCTCACGGGCAATAATCTTGGAACCAATGGCAGCCTGAATAGCGATTTCAAACTGCTGGCGCGGAATCAACTCTTTCAGCTTCTCGCAGATGCGGCGACCGAAAGCATAAGCATTGTCGGCATGTATCAAGGCCGACAAGGCATCCACCGAATCACCATTCAAGAGGATATCCAGTTTTACCAAACGGGCCGGTTTGAAGCCGGTGATATGATAGTCGAACGAAGCATATCCTTTGGAGATGCTCTTCAGTTTGTCGTAGAAGTCGAACACAATCTCGCCCAGCGGCATGTCGAAGGTAAGCTCGATTCGATTGGCAGCTACGTACATCTGGTTCACCAGCGAGCCTCGCTTGTCGATACAGAGCTTCATGATGGCGCCGATATAGTCATCCTTAGAGATAATCTGGGCACGGATATAGGGTTCCTCCACGTGGTCGATTTCCGTGGGGGCGGGCATGCCAGAGGGATTATAGACATCCAGCCACTGTTTCTTGGTGGTCATCACCTTGTAAGAAACGTTGGGCACGGTGGCAATCACATCCTGGTCAAA
>Ga0265301_10002303_pt1 | contig 22470 bp, 20 predicted proteins | sample AusTroGonzalo_MG_2_FD_193488 | JGI IMG/M metagenome (GOLD analysis project Ga0265301, IMG submission 193488) | Bovine rumen microbial communities from tropical cattle in Woodstock, Queensland, Australia - Gonzalo_04 | ecosystem: Host-associated > Mammals > Digestive system > Stomach > Rumen ... | reverse complement strand
ATTCAGTTTACGCCGATAGAGTACCGCCAGTTTATCTTCAAGAACATCTATGAGTCATTGGAGCCGGGCGGCGCACTTGTTCTGGTGGAGAAGGTCATGGGAAACAGTGATGACATTGACCAAGTGCTGGTCAAGGAATACTACGACATAAAGAGAGAGAACCAATATACCGAAGAGCAGATAAAGACGAAGCGTAAGAGCCTTGAAGGCTCCCTTGTGCCGCTCACCATCAAGATGAACGAGCAGCTGCTTAACATCAGTGGCTTCAACAAGGTAGATACGTTCTGGCGTTATCTGAACTTCGTGGCACTGATAGCGATAAAGGAGAAATAGGTATGGCAGCACCCAAAGGAAACCAATACTACCAGTTGGCGAAGGAAGCACTTGGCAGACCGAGAGCCATAGAGAATGCAGAGGAATTTCAAGAGAAGTTCCTCGAATACGTTGAATGGAGTGAGAACAATCCCATACTTGCGAAAAGGGCTTCACGAAGGGAGGGAGGCACAACCGTAAACGGAACGGCCAAAGACCCAGAGACGCGTCTGGATAGCGAGTCAAAGCGTCGCCCACTCTCCATGTACGGACTCTGTGCCTACCTCGGATTAAGCCGCAAGTGGTTTGAAATGAGGCTCAAGACACTGGAAGAAAAGGGGGATGATAGGACGGAAGAAGAGGAAGATTTTTTTACCGCCATATCACGCGCGAAGAGCATCATCGAAATGCAGCAGTATGACGGAGCCAGTGTCGGGGACTTCAATGCCACCCTTACAATGAGGGCACTCGGCTTGGGTGACAAGGTGGATATGACCAGTGACGGACAGGCAATAAGGACAACTCTACCAATCATCAACATAATGAGAGACGAACGCTGTGCCGATGCAGATAGATGTGAAACTGAATGACAAACAATTCCAGGCATACGAGATTCTCACAGACATGGATAACGGTGTCACCGAGCTATTATATGGCGGTGGCGCCCGCAGCGGTAAAACCTGGTTGGGGTGTTTCTGGCAGATAACAAATCGCCTGAAATACCCTAAGTCTGTAGGTCTGATATGCCGTGAGCAGCTTGTCAATCTGTTAGACACAACTCTCAAGACGTTCTTTGAAGTACTGGACTATCTCGGAATCACGGACCAAGTGGTGTATAAAGGCGGCATGACCAACTCCGCCTTCTTCCCCAACGGCTCCATGATATACTTCCGTTCTCTGGCAAAGAAGCCGAAAGACCCGAACTTTGACCGTTTCGGCTCCTACGGTATTACGGACATGTTTGTAGATGAGAGCCAGCAGGTAGCGGAAAAGGCCATAAATGTACTGCGAGGACGTTTCTCATTGCTTGAAGGCCCTAACCCAGACGGAACGAAGTGGCACCTCATACCGAAGGCCATGTATTCCTGTAACCCTTCAAAGGGCTGGAACTATACACAGTTCGTAAAGCCAGCGAAAGACGGGAACATAGCACCGCACAGAAGATTCATAAAGGCACTGCCAAAGGACAACCCTTATATCACGCAGGACTACATCGACAACCTTCTTCGGTCAGACAAGATAACAATCCAGCGTCTGTACTACGGAAACTTTGAGTACGACGATGACCCTGCATCGATGATTGACTACGATGCTTTGATAGACCTTTTCCACAACGAGCATATAGAACAGGCCGGAGGTCGTAGCTGCTCTGCGGACATTGCGACAAAAGGGCGAGACCGTTTTGTTGCAGGCTCATGGATAGGGAATGTATGCACAATAGCGATAGACAAGGCATACTCCCCATCGAGGGAAGTACAGGAGGACTTGAAGAAGCTGATGATAAAGGACAAGATACCCCGCACACTTACCGTAGTGGATGCGGACGGTGTAGGCTCGTTCCTGGAGTCGTACCTTGAAGGCATCAAGGAGTTTCACGGAGGTTGGAAGCCGCAAGACCCGCGATACCAGAATCTACGAGCCGAATGTTATTTCAAGCTGGCAGAGCTAATCAACGCCCGAAAGTTGCGAGTCATCTGTACCGATGAACAGAGGGAGCATATCATGGATGAATTGGGTGCCTTGAAACAGGCACACATTGACAATGATGTCGGAAAGAAGGATGTCATCAAGAAAGACGAGTGGAAAGCACTTCTTGGGGGCAAATCGCCGGACTACTCCGACATGCTCATGATGGCGATGATATTCCGAAGAACCAAAGCAACAGCAGGCGCTCAAGCATCGGTTCAAGTCCGCAGTAATGAATAGCAAAGTTCAGTAAAAAAAATGCAGATAAGGTCGATACACCAAAATTAAGAAGTAATTTTGAACATGAAGAAAAGGATTTTACGCAAAAAAGAGGTCAAACAGGACTGTCCTTACAAGGATTTCCTGCTTCTTTTTCCGTATGCAGACAAGGAGGTTCAAGAAGAACTGATTAAGCGTCTGAGGGAACAGCCGAGGCCCGACAAGCTATGTGGGAAGGAAGTTCCGAAAGACCTTAATGGCATCAGCTACGGAATGCTTGACGACCTTCGGACAGCGACAGGAAACGATGATATTGCAGGAGCATGTGCAAAGGTGCTGCTGGGTGTGGAGCCGGAAGACCTGCTGAAAGAAGATGCAAATGACGTGTTCGGCTTTACCTCATTCGTTACGGATGAGCTGAAGCGCATCAACAAGATATTCCAGAGCATCAAGGTCAACTACTCGAAAGAGGAAATAGCTGCTGGAGTCAAAGAGCTTGACTTTGGCAGTTTCGGAGTCCTTGACTGGTATGCAAGGCGAATGGGAATAACCAATCAGAACGAAGTCCGCGAAGTGGCGTGGGTTCGTATATTCCAGTGCATGAAGAACGATGCGCTGAAGAATGAGTATGAGCGCAAGCTTGCCAAACAATACAGACCAAAAACCCATAAGAAATGAAATACTTTACCTACAACGAACTGACCAAAAGCGCAACAGCGGCACGTCTTGGAATAGACAACACCCCAAACGCTACAGAAAAAGCCAACCTCAAGGCTGTAGTTGACAACATCCTTGACCCTCTGCGCGAGAAATGGGGTGCGCCGATTGTTGTGTCAAGTGGTTTCCGATGCAAGAGGCTGAACGAGAAAGTGGGCGGCTCCAAGACTTCCCAGCATTGTCTCGGGCAGGCTGTTGACATCAGAACTGTGTCCGACAAACCATCGGACAACTACAAGCTGCTGCACTTGATTATCGAAATGGGATTGCCATTCGACCAGCTCATCAGTGAGTATGTGGATGACAAGGGCCGTCCAGACTGGGTGCATGTCAGCTTCTCGCCCCGTCACAGAAGGCAGAAATTAACCTGCAAGGCAGGAAAGTATTACACAGGAATCAAGTAGAGTCGTATGTGCATCAAGAACATTGCCCCACATGGTACGGTGGAGAAGAAAATCCACAGTATAGTTGACAGCATGAATGAAGATGTTGCCTACCTGTTTATGAACTGGTCACAGGCCAATGAAGCAGTAGATAATATCAGCAAGCCGACGATAATCTATGTACTCCCCCCAGCAGGGGAGTTTGATATTAGCTGGGCGCAGGTCAAGGACAGCCCAGACGCACAGATTGCCTTTGTTGCTCCGACTGACTTTGACTTTGACGGTCACGAGAACGATGACATCATAGAGCGCATGAAGAGACTCTGTGTGCTGTTCATCAAGACTTTCAATGAAAGCGGTCTGTTTGAGCAGATACAAGGCAAGCTTGAATACCAGGTGCTGTATGACTTCTTCGACCAGAACGTGACAGGTATCGTCATCAATCCCAAGTTGAAGGAGGAAGAGGGCATTTTTGTATGTGATGACATAAGCAGGACAGAAGATAACGAGTAAGGTTTCAGTCAATGGAAGCGATAACACAGATAGTGACAAGGCATTTGGAGGAAGTGCGGAAGGGCATTGCTGCGAACATGCAGGCGATGAACCGCACAGCGTCCGGCAGATCTGTCGCTTCGCTTCTGGTTGAGGAAACGACGAATGGTGACGGCACAGCTTCGGCTTCGCTTACTGGTGGCCAGCAGTGGGCCTACATGCAGAGAGGCCGTGGGGCTGGAAAAGTCCCGTACCGTTTCTCGGACATCATAAGGGAGTGGATATTGAAGAAGGGGATAAGCTACCGCCAGTTTGCGCCGAAGAAAGGGCCAGCGGAGCGAGGACTGAAAAACCTTTCATGGATGATAGCGAGAAGTATTATGATGAAGGGAACGAAGCTTCACAGGGACAACGGCTATAACGATATTTACGACACACTGATTTCAAAGGAAATGGATGTGCTTTCGGAAGAGTCAGTGGGAATCATTGATACAGAAATTGAAAAGATAAACGAGCAATACGATGAGAGTAATAGGGATAAGTGATGCAGCAATGAACATAACAGGCACGGCTTCTATTCCAGATGAAGTGTCTTATGTGTTCAATCCGAACTATGTAAACATAAACTTCGGCACGAAGAATGATGTTATGAACCTGTCTATAACAGACGGGACAGATACTTATGACATCGAGGTTTCTTTGTTCAACGGAAAGGCGAAGTGCTATATATCCAAGTTGATGCAGTTGTTTTTCACGGACTATATCTCTACACGCTCAAAGGAGCTGACAATCATCTTGAAGGTGCAGAGCGGAGAGACTATCATGTCTATGCCGACAATGGCTCTCTGGGCTTCTGTCGAGCAGGGAAAGAAATACGGCTACTATATGCCTTTCGTCTATGACAGGGGGAAATACCCGAAATATGTCAGAGAGGTCATTTGGTTTAAGAACTTCCCATTTAGGGTGTCTTTGTTCCGCAGGACGGAAAGCTATAACATGTATGCGAAGAGCGATAACAACATACCAAAAGCAATCTATACTGGTACAGATGTTTCGTGGTCAACTCAAAGCGGAGGTGCAAGTGGTGATGGCCCAAGAGGAAGGCGCAAGGCTCCAAGAATTATAGACGGAGAGACGGCTGCACAAATCATAGAAACGCCAGCGATGCAGACCCTTGACCTTGGACTTCTTGCAGAGGCCGGAATGGAAGTGGACTTGCAGGCAACAGGCATATCCGACATAAGCCAGCTTTCAGACATGTCTCTGAAAGATGTTGTCGTGAGACGCAGAAGCAGTAGAGGTGTCAGAGAATATGTTTGGATGGACGATGACGGCGATGGGTATGATGACTGGGCAGAATGGGATGACTACATCGAAAGTGGGCTTGACATCATCACCTATTTCTCAATATGGGGAGGAAGGACAGGAATCCTGGAGTTCTCTCCAGCTTCGATGTTCCCGTACACGACAAAGCAGCTTGTGTACACCATTATGAAGGACGTGCCGCTGGGTGCTATGTTTGACGCGAACTTCGACATCGTATTTGACGAAATGACTTCCCTTGCCTACATCGTAAAGCTGACCGTTTGCGAAGACAAGGATGGCCTCTATCTCCGTTGGATAGACCAGTATGGTTTCTGGCAGTATTTCCTTTTCTCGGAGGGAACGCTGAAGAGCAAGAACAGTTTGAGTAAAGTCACTATAGATGCAGAGTATGAACAGAACGGCATATATCACGGAGCAACCCGAAATGCCCATGTGGATAACACAGACACGATAAAGTGCTGTGCCGTGAATCTCAAAGAAGAGATACTGGCATACGTCGAGACAATCTACAAGTCACCTCATGTCGAAATGTATATAGGGAAGGACTTCGGGGACAATGAAATGTGGAAGCCTGTAAACATTGTGTCTGGAAACGTAGAGAGGTCGCAGGAAAGGAATCTGTACGACTATGAAATATCAATAACGCTTCCGAATACGGTATCACAAACAATTTAAGCAAAGAGGAAATGAAGATAGCTGGAATAATTATTCTTCTGTTGGTACTTTACATTTGTATCAGATTTGTGCTGTGTGCAATCATCATTCATGGTGACATGTTGAAACGTAAAGGATTAAGGAAATGAAAGAGGAACTATATGTCTTTATTGACGATGAGCGTTACCAGCTTGACTTGACAAGTCCAAGCGGTATTACATTGAAATGGGTGTCAAACCTTTTCAATGACATATCGAAACTGACTTGTTCCTATTCCTATACGTTCAAGCTGCCTATTACCCAGAACAACCGCCGTGTGCTGAAGCTCACGGATGATATACGTCACAACGGGGGCCTGGAACGGAAGGTTATTCCTGCTGAATTTTACATCAATGGAGTGTGCCTTTGCCCAAATGCAAATCTCTATGTAAGTGACCTGTCCGACAGCATTTCGTGTGTGATGACGTGGAGGGTACTAAAGGGATTTGAAACGCTCAAGTCGAATGGCGGAAAGTTGACAGACTTAAATTCTCTCGGAACAATTCAATGGGGAGCATCAGAAGAGTACGGAGGGACAGACGACACTCATTCCAATATGGATGCTGTTCTATATCCAGACTATGATGCTGGGATGCCGCACGAAGCTGCCACTCCGCCAAAACCATGTGTACCAATCTATCGATTGCTGCAAATGATAAAAGAACGTTTTGGAGTAAAGATAAACATAGGTACCTTCATTGGAGCTGGTTTAGGCTTAAAAGGAAAGGGTAGTCTAAACAATTCAGCATATTACGGAAGAAGAGTCTATGATGACTATATTTCAAATGGAGTTCTGCCATTGGTAAATAGCAATGCCGCAAATGAAAAATATGTAGTCCGCGGCATACATAGTATAGGTGCTCATACATTAAGACATATCAAACTTGAATGTACGCAAAAATGGCAGATGTACTGCTATTTATATAGTCTGTATGGAAGAACAGCGTATGGTGTCTTGCACTATGGTATTATCGAAGGAGAATATGTCGGACTTCAACATTGCTATGATGATGGCGTAAGAGCAATTGGTTGGCTCGCAACAACACTTTATGTTGGTATTCCAATTCTTGGAGATTTCAGAGAAAGTGAGTTTATAAAAAAAGTATACGTACATCAACACGACACAGGATTGTCTCTATATAAGCAGAAAAAAAATGAGAGAGCACAAGTAGAGCATATAATTAGCCATTACTCTGGAGGGGAATGGAAGACGAGGAAGTACAAGGGTATTGAACAAGTAATAGACACTTGGGAGAGAACCGAACAAGGGAGTGCGCTAAACACCACATACGAATGCATAGAAGATACCACAAGTTATTTAGGTGTAGGAACAGGAGAAACAGGCAAAATTTTTACAGGAGGAGATTCTATAAATTTCATTGGTATTTGTGGATTCTATACCAAACAAGCATTTGCACTGAAAGGCTCATGCACGTTGCATATAACCCAAAGCGCGGTAAATAAAGGGAGAATAAATATCAACGACTATCAGTGGATATGCCTTGCAAAAAAAATGTATGACAAGGAAGAATTAGAAATTGTCACGGACAAGGATATAAATTCATGCATAGGATTTCAATCTGTGGATATTCCTGTTTATGATTCAACAACAGGTACATATGTCTGTCATTTTGATTTTGGGCAAAATTACGAAGCAAGGAAAATAAATGTTGATGAATGTGATGATGAATTATTTGCAGCGTATGTTTTTTTACCATATATACCAAGCGACTACACAGAAGACATATACGAAACAGACGAAAATGGGAATTACGTTTTAGACGAGAATAATAACAAGAAAAAAACTGGAGAAAGAAATGTATTATATGAGGGAGATATTTATTTCCAAAGTTTTGTAATATCAGAAATTGTACCAAAGGTTGAGTCTGACATATGGCCGATACAGATAAACATAACGCAAAACCTTCCAGAAATTAGTTGCTTTGACTTCGTTAAATCTCTGTTCTACATGAATGGAGCAATGCCGAGAGTAGAGAGTGACGGAGAAACGATTTCTGCAATGTATTACAAACAGCTACGAGATAGGATAAACGACGGCATCGCTATTGACTGGTCGGACAAGTTGCTTTCAACGTCAGGCGACCTTGCATCGTCTGTGAAATACCACAATACGAACTTCAGCAGGGACAACTATCTCGAAATGGCATATAGCACGAGAGAAAAGACAGAAGATGAATTGCTTGAAGAATTAGACCAGTATGGGAAAGGATATGGTTCTATACATGTAGATGATAATACGCTTCAAGAAGAAAGAGCTATATTCAAGTCCCCATTCCATCCCGCATATATAAAAAACATACGATACCCGTTAATCAAGACAGGAAGGACTTGCAAAGTATGGGAAGGTGACAAGACACTTGTCAAAAATGTACCACCGATATATGGAGTAATCAATTTGCGTAAACTGGACTCTTCATTTGAAGACATCAATATAACAAGACCTGGGCTTGTAGATATCAATAAAAATCATATACGACTGGATATATTTTCTCCATTCGACGACGAAAATTTAATGGATGATTTCTTCGGTTATCTAAAGTCAATTCTGAACAATTACGTGCTTGTTAAAGAAAAGTTCAAGTTACAAGAAATAGATTTGAGGGAGTTTGACGAGTCTATGCCTGTGTATTTGTCAAAGTACAATTCCTTCTTCGCAGTTAGTTCCATACAACGTGACAAAGAAGGTATTTGTACGGTTGAACTACTTAAATTGCCAAGAGCTTCAGAAGAAAAGACAAGTATGTTAGATTTGTCTTATGAGGTTGAAATCATTTCAACAGGAATGGTAACATTTGATTCTGGAGAAAATGATAATTCAAATGTATATATACAAAGAACACCTAAGGGAGAATGGGAAACTACAGAAGAAAGGAGCATAGCTTTTGGCTCAGAAGGAATATATGCAATCACAGCAGACAATGTATCTTCTGAAAATCCGGTATTACGTATTTATGCTTCTGCTGTAGGACAGTATCGGTACACTTATACTGACAATGGATCTGGGGAAAGGGTTAGTATATTAAGAAGCGAGGCAAACATATATTATGACGGTAATCTGTGGAGTAATGGAAACGGATTTGAGGCTATAAACGACGGCGACGGTGTTTGGCATAGTGTAGAGATAGAAATACCAATCCGTAATGAGTTAGGAATAATAGTCGAAAGAAGGCGTTGGAAATCGCCATTTTTCGTTAGTGGGAAAAGTGTTATTGATTTCGGCGAAAACGACACGAGATATGAATGGGAATACAATTATGACAATCCTCTTCTTTCATTTTTAATTCAAGATGTTAATAGCCTTGACAACCAGATAGGATTTGAAAATGGTTCAAATGGGACAGGAAGCATATCAGGTAGGATGTATATCCCTATCAACCAATATATACCAAAGTATTTGTTTAGGATAAAAAAGACCTATAGCCAATATAAATTAAGTTGCTCTGTCAGCCGTGTGTTTTCTTATCAACTCACAAAAAAAGTAGGATACAATATAGTTTTTTCACAGTCCATGAATGTAAAACTGAAGGTGTACTGTGATGAAATAAGAATAAATGGCGATACCACATTAACAATCCCATTAGAAGAATACTATGGCCAGTATCACATTTTCAAAATAATAGCAGATATTGAAAACGAGAATGGAGATATAATAGAGAGATTTCGCCGTAAAATATATTGGTTCGGGTCTGACGTTGATGAAAGCGTAATGACTGATGATTTCGGTGACGAACATGATGGTGACAATTCGATAAAGGTAAACAGAGTATATATAACAGGTCCTTATATTTTGTCAGACTTAAATGAATACAACTATAAACTTGCTTTTTCTCCAGAATACCCAGATGTAGATGTATCAAGCGTACAAGTTTCTTCAAACGCAGATTCTGGATTGTTAGACATCTTGAACGTAAGCAAAGCAGGGTTTACATTACAAGCACTGTCTTTGCCAGATGTAAGAGAGATTGTAGATTTAACAATAAGAGTCACACTTGAAGATGATTCGTATTTTGAAGAAACAAAACAAATTGGTATTCAAAAACCAGGAATTTATTTTTACTTCAATGGAAGTGAAAATGTAAGAAGCTTTGATGCTCTAAATGGAAGTGGTTCTATAACTTACAAGATAGTGTTATTCAATAATACAGAATTTACAATACATAGCATAACATCGTCAAATGGAGCAATAACTATACAGAACATAACAGAAGATGAATTTACCTTGGTAGCACAAGATATAGTCCAGGATGAAACAACGGTAGTTTCTGTAACTGTTGTGGTTACAGGTGTTGAAATCACACGTTCTATAGAGGTAAAAGCATTGTTGAAAAACATTTGGTCAATAGAAACTCTTGATACAGAAGGTGCGCTGATAATTGACAGAAATGGGAGCTTCTATACAGAAGCACAGTGGAAGGCTTCTGGTATATTGAATGAAGATGCGGATGGTGTAGCTGTTTCTGACGGTACGCATCGATTCATAATAGCAAAAAATGAATTTGTTGGAATAATCGGTGGATATTGGTATGAAATGGTAAACGGACAAATAGTAGAGCATGGAACTCTTGTAAGTGGTCAGGTTACGGCAACCAATCAAGACGATGCAAGTACTGATTTCAATGGTATAGCAAATACGACTGCAATCATTCAACAAGTACAAGATACAGATGTTGGATTATTAAGACATACACAACAATTCCCAAGTGGAATACAAGGCTATCTCGGAGCAGTAGGAGAATGGCTGATAGTTTACCAAAAGCGTGACAAAGTGAAGCGGCTATTAGAAGCAATAGGAGCATCTGCAATGTTTGATACAAGAACGAGCGGTGGTACGTTATATTTCCCTCAATACTGGACTTCAACACAAGGCAACCAGTATAAAGAATGGTCTATTATGTCACAATATAGCGGTTATATATTGGGAATGGAAACCAAGAAACCACAAGCTGGTTATGGGGTTTTATTAAGAGCCTTTGCAGAAGTCCGACAAATATCAAATCCAATAACAAGAGGTTCTATTGCAATACAAGGTGCAGACTCATTTGAAGCTACTGGTGGTGTAGGGTATGAAGATTATGTAATCAATATATCGCCTGTTGGTGCAACAATAAGTGAGCTGACAGTAACATCGGACAATTTAGCCGTTACTATTAGCAATGTTTCAAATGCTGGGTTCCGCGTTTCTGTGAATGGTGTCAATATCGACCACGTTGCCAATATAACTGTAAGGGCAAGAGTGAATGGTTTAATAGAATCTGCAACAAAGCAAGTGAGCGTGGAAGTAGGATTAAATATGGACAGGCTTGATGAAGAACATGCACTTATCATTGGCAAGAATTATCATTTGTATTCAAAGGAAGAATGGGAAGAATCTGGACTTGGAATAAATGACATGGAAGGTATCGCAGTATCAGACGGTACGCATCAATTCATCATGGCAGCAGAAAACGCAAACGGAAGTACGCTTTATTACTGGGGAGGTGGCTTTGACGCATTCCGTATAGAAGGGCTTGGAAGTGGAACATCTGATTTCGATGGTGAAGGAAACACAGAGAGGATTATAGAAACCATAACAGGCTCCGACGGATATTTTACCGAATCACCGTATAGTGCAGCAGCTGTTGCCAAACAGTACACATTCCCTTCTGGCAGTCACGGGTATTTAGGTTCTGCAGGTGAATGGAATATAGTAAACAATTACTACGGCAAGATAGAAACATTACTTGAAGCTATTTACGGTATAAGCCTGGCACGAGAAACGAATTACACATACTGGACTTCTTCTGGTAGTGGAGGACGTTTTGGAGCTACGCGTGTTGATGTATTTAATTGTCAAAACAGAAGTGGAACAGTATATCGTTCATTCGGGAAGGTAGATAGTGATGAAAAGCGATGTCTCATCCGTGCTTTTAGAAAAATAAGATAATCGATATGGCAGATACAAGAGTAAAAATCGTAGATATTCAAGTGCGTTATCAGCAGGCAGTAGAGGGCATGGCAAAGTACCGTGCCGCTATTGCCGAGGTGAAGAAGTACCAGAAAGACCTAAAGAAGGAGCTTGCGGACGGAAAGATAGCTCGTGAGGACTATGACAGGAGCATGGCAGCGAGTGATGTCCTCATACGTCAGCAGGGAGAAATCTTGCGCACCTTGACAAAGCAGGTGAACAACCAGGTAAAGGCCCAGCAGGAAGAAGAGGGGTCTCTGAAACAGCTTCGTGCGGAGTTGTCAAATGCGACAACCGCCTATGATGCCATGAGCCGTGCCGAGCGTCTGTCAGCAGCAGGTCGTGAGTTGCGTGACAAGATAAACGGCATAACCACTGAACTGAAAGCCGCAGAGGAAGAGACACAACGCTTCTACCGTAATGTGGGCAACTACAAGAGTGCCACAGAAGGTTTGGAGGCAGTTCGTGTGAAGATAGCAGATGTAGGCAAGCAGCTATTGAGCCTAATCGGAATCGGTAGCGCGATGCAGTTCAGCAAGCAGGTTATGGAGGTCACCCGAAACTTTGAGGACGGAATGGCGAGGGTACGGGCTGTTACCAATGCTTCAGCAGAGGAAATGAAGATGATGACAGAAGAGGCAAGGGAAATGGGCCGTACTACAATCTACCATGCCACAGATGCAGCACAGGCCATGGAGAACCTTACTCGTGGAGGCTTTACTGCATCAGAGGCAACGGCGGCACTGTCGAGGACTCTCCAGTTGGCACAGGCAAACACAATCAGCCTTGACCAAGCCAGCGACATCATGATACGCACGATGAGGGGCTTTGAACTGCCTATCGAGCCGGAAGAAATGGAACACGCCAATGATGTGCTTTCCAAGACGGCATCAACATCTTCCACAAATGTAGTGGAACTTGCAGAGGCGTTGAAGAATGCAGCCCCATTCGGTCATGCCCTTAACCAGTCAGTGGAAGAGGTAAACGCCGCTTTGGGTGTACTGGCAGATGTCGGTATCAGAGGCGCAGACGCAGGTACGGCACTGCGTATGGTTATTCTCGGCTTGTCCTCTCCGACTGCCAAGCAGCAGAAAGTGTTCAAGGAATACGGTATCGAGATTAACCAGGCATCTTTAGAGTCCGAAGGATTGACCAAGACATTACAGAGGCTCAAGGCAAGCGGAATCATGGAAGCATCCAATTCCGCTGAATTGCTTTCCGCTGTCTTTGGCCGTAGGTGTACGCCACAGGTTATGGCTCTGGTAGGCAACATTGACAGGCTGGAAGAAAAGCTTTTGACGCTTACAGAAGCACAAGGGACAACCGAAAGGATGTTTGACCAGTCCTATAGCAATGTATCAAAGTCTGTCTTTGCCCTCCAGTCAGCATGGGAGGACTTCAAAATCTCCATTGGAGAAAGTTCTAACGGTGCTTTGTTAGAGCCAATAGATGCAATGACAGCAGGAGTGCGGTTCCTGTCACAGCATATCGGTGAGCTGGGTCACTTTATCCTGTCGCTGATAGCTTCTATCAGTTTCCTAAAGCTTGTCAATCATGCCAAGGCATCTTTTGAGACTATCCGCAATTCCGCAGTTCAAAATGCAGAGGAAGCATCTACTACTGTAAGGACACTCCAGCAACAGGAACTTACCTTGCGAAAGACAACAGCCTCACAGACGGTAGCGTTGGAGAACTCTACAGGAACAGAGCGGATGATGATTGAGGCAAAGCTGTTGGCAAACAAGCGAGAGCTGGCAGAGACGGAAAAGGCGTTGGCAAAGGCCAAAATCAATGAAATAAAATTGTGGGAGCAAGCAGCAGCCGTCAACTCTGGAAATGCTTGGAAGAGCGCAATGGCAGCAGCCACGATTGCCACACAGACGTTCTTCACAGCGGCCAAGACAATGGCAAAGACATTCGTGCTTACTGCCTTGTTCCAGTTGGCATTTGAAGCACTCTACGGCCTAATGAACCTTATGAGTTCCGCGACGAAGGGTGACGGTGTGTTTGCCAAGTTGACATCAGCAGTAACCGACTTCGTAAAGAAGGGTATAAACTGGCTCATTACGCAGGTCAAGGCTGTTGTGTCGTGGTTCAAGGAGTTTATCGAGAACAGCCGTATCGCACAGGTTTGGCTTGTTGGCTTCAAGACACAGCTTCAAGTTATCGGAGCGACATTCAAGACGGTATGGACTATCTTCAAGACTGGAATCAAGCAGATTTGGAACGCCTTTAAGGGGCTTATAAGCATTATCGGTGGTGTGGCCACAGCCCTTGAAGGTCTCTTCTCTCTCAACTGGGAGCAAATCAAGCGTGGTATCAAGCAGGTAGGAAATGCGGTTATTGACTTCGGCAAGGACACAATCGGCACCTTCAAGGATGCAAAGAATGAAATTGTGCAAAATGCAAAAGACGCATACAACGGTGTGACCGATGCTGTAAAGTCTGCTGCCAACAGCAAGGCATTTGGTGGTGGAGGCAATTCGGCATCTTCTGTAAGTCCGAAGCCGGAAACTGAATCTACGACACCTGATGAAGCCGTCGCTGAGGAAGCCGAGAGCGAAGGTGACAAGCCCAAGACCACCTATGCAGAGGACGCAAGGAAGGCAAAGCAGGATTGGGAAGATGCGAAGAAAGAATACCAGCGTATCATTAAGGACCAGAATGCAACCAGTGAGGACGTTCTCGAAGCTCGTAAGGCAATGGAAGATGCACAGAAGAGCTATGAGGACTTGACTGGCAACAAGATAAAGAGCGGTGGCAGTAAGTCAGACAGCAAACAGGACAACACCATTAAGAAGCAAGCAGAATTGGAGCGTAAGGCACTGGAGGAAGCGGAGCAGGCCATGCTTGACTTGCTGAAGGACACAGCGGCCAAACGTCGCGCCCAGCTTGAAAAGCAATATGATGATGAGATACGCAAGCTAACGGTAAGGCTTGCCACAGAGAAGAACTTGACGGAAAAGGCTAAAGAGGCCATACGTCAGACCATTATTGCAAAGGAGGAAAAGAAGAAACAGGAACTGGCGAAGCTCGATGAAGAAGAGTTGAAGAGAGACATCGAGAACAGGCAGAAGCTCATCGCGTCCAGATTGGAGATTGCAAAGAAAGGCTCCGAGTATGAAATGAACCTCAAGAAGCAACAGATTGCTGAAAAGCTGAAGCTTGACGAAAAGGCTCTTGAAAAAGAGCGGGAAATTGCGATGGAAGATGCACAGCAACGTATTGATAAAGCTGTTGAAGCCTACGGTGCAGAATCACAGGCAGCGTCGGATGCAAGATTGAGATTGCTTGAAATCGAAGCCGATTACGAGGACCGTCTGATGAACATGCAGGAGGCCGCAAGGCAGAGGAATCTTGAACTTGAAGAACAGTATCAGCAGCAGCTCATCGCAAACCGCCAGCAGGCTTTCCAGAACCAAATCATGGAGCTGGATATTCAGAACCAGGAACGGTTATTGAAGGAGCAGGAAGATAGCGACCTCTATCTTAATCAAGAACTCGGAAACCAGATGCTCCACTTGCAGGTTGTCACGCAAGGGGAAATGGATATACTTGCCGTAAGACAACAAGCCGCAGAGCAGAAGTACAATGACATCGTTGCAGCCGGGCAGCTTGAAAGCGAGACGACGGAAGCCTATAATGCCCGAGTCCTTGCAGCAGAAAAGGCGAAGGTTGATGCAAAGGCAGCATACAGAAAGGCAGAGCTGACAAACGATAAGGCATACCTACAGGCAGAGAGGGCCTTGACTAACAGCCTTGTGTCTCTTACGTCCGTATTGGGCGAGAGCAACGAGGAATTTGCCATGTTGAGCAAGATTATTACACTGTTCCAGATTACCGTAGATACTGGCCGTGCTTTGTCTGCTGGTATTGCGAGTGCATCTGCTTTGCCATTCCCTGCAAATATGGCAGCTATAGCAACGACTGTTGCAACTGTCCTTGCAAATGTGGCAACGGCCATAAGCACGGTGAAGTCTGCAAAGTTCGCTGAAGGTGGTAAGGTGAATGGACCAGGCACGGGAACTTCTGACAGCATACCAGCCCGTTTGTCGAATGGTGAGTTTGTGATGACAGCAAAAGCCACGAATATGTTTGAGCCATTGCTTGCCGCCATGAACGCCATCGGTGCAGGGGTAGTTCCTTTGGCTGTGTCTAACGGCTACAGAGAAGCACCGCTCTATGCAGACGAGTTGCGAGACAGCTTCACGGAAAGCTTCAAGGAAGCCGCAAGTAACATTCATCCCGTGGTGTCTGTAGTTGAGATTACCGAAGCACAGAGGCAGGTGGAAGTAATTGAAACACTTGATAACCTCTAAAATCCGACACCATGACAAGATACGAATTGCTGACAGCCAATTATTCGCTCATTAAGCTAATGGCAGAAAACGGCATCACGCCAAGGGATATTGAGAACATCCAGCTATTTTCAGAGTTTAATGAAATGAAGTCAAAGAAGCACAAGACGTACTACATTGTGGCATATCTGTGTGAAAAGTACAACATGTCTGAAAGGGGTGTTTACAATATAATAAAGCGCATGAAAAAGAAGGTAAAGCTATGAAGTTCTACAACACGATAGAGGAAAGTCATCTGTACTTTGGGGACAACCTTGAAGTCATGGATGACTTGCCAGCATACAGCATTGATTTGATTGTGACAGATCCGCCGTACAACTTCACGAAGGCGAACTGCACGAAGATGTATAAAGAGACTTCCAAGAAGCTGATGTCGAAGTCCGGCCTGTATGACTACGATGACGAAACGGAAGAGTGCCGCATCAAGTCCGGCTTCTCAAAGGAGGATATCTATCGCTGGTTGAATATGACACCGCGACTGATGAAGAAGATGAACGCCTATATCTTCTGTTCCGAAGCACAGGTGCCGATATATGCACAGTGGGCAGAAGAGTACTGCTGCAAGTTCTCAATCCTTGTCTGGGAGAAACCGCTGACCATTATCAGCAAGAGCCGCTTTTCACAGAACGCGGAGTTTATTGTCCGCATCTATGATGACGGCACAGCCCTTAACAAGCTGGATGACTGCGATTGTTACAACCGTGTCCTGCATTACCCCCCTGTAGTGAAGAAAGACCACCCGACACAGAAGCCAGTGGAACTTATGGCAAGGTTCATACGTCTGTCATCGCCTGAAGGTGGTGTAGTTCTTGACCCGTTCATTGGTTCTGGCACAACCGCCGTAGCCGCCCAGCGTCTCGGAAGGAAGTACATTGGGATAGAAAAAAACAAGCGGTTCTACAAAATTGCAGAAGACCGCTTGAAGAAGGAAGGGGTGCAGCTTACGCTATTCTAACTTATACACCTTTTGGTGAAAGATGCCATTCATAAGGATATAGAAAGCATCGTTGTCTGGCTTAATCTCGTATCTCTTTTTGTTGACATCAAGCACAATCATGTCAATATAAGAAACAAGGTCATCGTATTCTATGGGTTTTATTTGCGTCTTGTAATCATGCTCTATTGCATATTGTAAACGGTCAAATTTTTCTTTCTTGAAGGTTTTACGAGACGGATATCCAGATTGTGGATTAGCATAAAGGGTATCGTTCTTTTCGTCATCAGATAGCATAAATGCAGCACAAGGCCATTCGTCATTATAGAACTTGAAGCCAAGATAATAGAGTCCGTTACTGGATAATTTCTTATCTGGGTATATTGTGTAAACGGCAACATTATCCGTGAAGTGTAATCGTAAATGAGCAAAGCTAATCTTACTTGCATAAAATGACAAGGTGTTGCTCTTCGACAAATACAGATGGTATAGCGAATCCACCAAAATAGAACCGTCGGCCTGTTTCCAAACTTTTGTGTCAACCGCTTTTGTGTCTGTCTGCTCTGTTTCTTGTTGGTCTGTTGAACTTCCTGTTAGTAACATTGAAAGCCCGCCAAATACAATACTGGAGGCAAGCCAAATGCCAATCACCCAGAGAATAATCTTTTGCGTTTTCTTTGTCATAATTCAAGCGTTTAGAATTTGGCCGCAAAGGTAGTAATTTTCTTTGGTTTTCTCGCAAAAAATCACGTTAAAAATTTGCGTATTTGATAATTTTGTTGTACCTTTGAAGTAGCAAATAAGATAAGTAACAATCATTCAAAACAAAATTCACAATGGCACAGAAATTCTTTTCAATCGAGTGGTATTCCGACAGAAACGGAGAAATTGTAGGAATCGTAACGAGCAACAAATTAGCGGAGCGCACCTTTGATGAGATACAGGACTATTGTATCAAACTTGCCAAGAGCCTGCACTGCAAGGGTGGTGTCCGCAACGAGTACGGAATGAAGGTATTTGACTTCAACTGGAGTCCTTCATGTGAAAATGAAATCTGCTTCTCATGGAGTAGCGAGGACCTGCTGAACGAGTTTATCAAGAACCACACTCCAGAAAAGGAGGCATCATGGCAGCGGCTCATGGAGCGTTTCGATGAGTGCAAGAAGCTTCACAGCGACAGCATGATACTGTTACGCATGGGTGACTTCTACGAAACCTACCATGATGACGCACAGACAGCGGCAAGGGTATTGGGTATCACGCTGACAAAGAGAAGCAAGGACGGCACTCGCATGGCTGGTTTCCCACATCATGCACTCGACACCTATCTGCCGAAGCTGGTACGTTCTGGCTTAAAGGTGTGCATCTGTGACGAGAAGAACGAGCCAGTCGAGAAGGTTGTGCCGATGGTGAAACTCTAATCAAGAAGGGTATGAGCAAGTGGATATTCCAAGATATACAGGACATTCAGCAGAGTGTCCTGTATCGAAAGCCCCAGGCAGAGGGGAAGGAGCTTGACAAGCGCATAGAGGAATACTATGCAGCCCTGCGAGAGAAGGTAGAGCCAGAGACGTTCGTGCGCTATGAGCTGTATTTGTGTGACATCTATGTAGATGTTGACTACATCGCAGTGGAAGCCTATGCCATATATGGTGACAAGGCAAAGCGCAGCCTTGTAATCGGGTGGCTGGAAAAGCACAGAAGCGACCACCATGTATTAGAATACGAGGGGTGAAATAGAGCGAGGTGCAAATAATTTGTGAATATGATAAATTTTTGTTCAAAAAGTTTGTGTATTTGATAAATTATTTGTACCTTTGCAATGCAAATAAGATAAATGTAATTCAAAACTAACATGGCAAGTAAAGTCTTTGAGAACACATCAAGGCGTATCGTCATCTACAGCGACGACGGTTCCTGCAAGTTGATTGCCACAAGAAGGGCAAACAAAACAGAGCGTTACGGCCACACGGCGTTTAGGGGTTCGTACTGGATATTGAACACCTTGAAGCGCACGGTTGGGGGCTATGAGCCGATAGTCTTTAGCGGATTGAATTACCGCTATGATTTCAAGAAGGACATTATCGATGCGCTACAGAGTTCGACAAGATTTACTGAAGCCTACAAAGAACTATCCGCATGAAACTTTTTACAGACAATCCAGATTTCTACCCGACCCCTACTACTGTCATTGAGCAGATGATGATGGGTACGGACATTGTGGGAAAGACCATACTTGAGCCGTCGGCTGGCACAGGAAACATTGTGGACTGGCTAAAGGCAAACGGGGCAGGCAAGGTCATTGCTTGTGAGAATGACCAGAACATCCGCAAGCTGCTGAGCGGCAAGTGTGACATTATTGCAGAGGACTTCCTAACCGTTACGCCGGAAATGGTAAGCCACATAGACTGCATCGTTATGAATCCTCCGTTTTCAAAGGGAGCCAGGCATATTCTTCATGCTTGGCAGATTGCACCTGCTGGCTGTGTCATCATAGCACTTTGCAACAGCAGTAACCTTGAAGGGTATAACAGAAGGGAGTACCAGGAATTGCAGGAAACCGTGAATCTGTACGGTAATAGTGAATGGCTCGGAGAGGTGTTTAAGGAAGATGCAGAGCGCAGGACGAGAGTTTCCGTATCGCTCGTAAAGCTCTACAAGGGCGGTGATGGCGAAGATGAGTTTGCTGGCTATTTCTTCTCCAGCGTGGATGAGGACGCGGCCAACAACAACGAGACGGAAGGCATCATGCAGTACAATGTTGTCCGTGAGCTTGTAAACCGCTACGTCTCTGCTGTGAAGCTGTTTGATGAGACCATGCAGGCGGCAAAGCGGATAAACGAGACGGCAGAGTTCTACGACTATGAGATAGGCGCGGACGGTGAGCAACACAGGAGGTCATACGGATATTTGCCTATCAAGTTCGGTGCCGTGACGAAAAACGAACACCCGACGGCAGTCACGCATGACCAGTACAAGAAAGAGCTTCAGAAATACTACTGGGACATCATATTCCGAAAACTCAACATGGAGAAGTACGCTACGCAGCATCTTCGTGAGCAGATAAACAAGTTCATCGAGAATCAGAAGCACATTCCATTCACCATGGGAAATGTTTACCGTGTCATTGATATGGTGATACAGACAACAGGCCAGAGGATGCAGAAAGCCCTTCTTGAAGCCTTCGACCATATCTGTTCCTTCTCTGCCGAAAACAGCACGGCAAAAGAGACGTGGAAGACAAACGCGAACTACATGGTGAACAAAAAGTTTATCGTGCCTTGGATGTGTTCGCGCTACGAGTGGGACTTGAAGGGAAACCTGCTGAAGCTTGACTGGAACTCCCACCTTGAAAAGCTGGAGGACGTGAACAAGGGGCTGTGTTATATCACAGGACGGAAGTACGAAGAGATACGCAGCTTGCGTGATGCAGTCAACGAGAAGCTTCCGTTATGGGGAGAATGGTTTGAATGGGGCTTTTTCCGTTGTCGTGGCTACAAGAAAGGCACCATGCACTTTGAGTTTCTGGATGAAGATGTATGGTTCAAGTTCAATTACGAGGTGTCAAAGCTCCGTGGCTGGAATTTGCCGAAAAAGACAGAGAAGAAGCGCAAGGCCACGCAGCGAAAGAGTCAAGATGAAGAACAGCCGACTTTGTTCGGAGAAATGAAAGTATGTTAGATGCAATAAAGTCATGGATAAAGAGCGTATCTGTTATTACTGTAAGAACGTCTATAATGACGGCATTACATGTCCTGCCTACAAGTGCGAAAAGACAGGTGAGAGAAAAGAGAGTTTTGACACGTGCTCCGATTGGGAGGATTACGAGGAGGAGTAACCATGTGTACTATAATGACAAGAGAGGGTGCTAAATCTTGGTGGGGTATAGAGTTGCCAAAGAATGTTCACCACCTCATAAAGGAGATAGGCAAGGATTGGCAGGAAGTCACCTACAAGGAGATAAACGCCAGACGCAAAGCAAAGCAGGATTTTCACATCTATGAGAAACGTGCCAGCGAAGAGGTAAGGCCGTGCGTTATCTGGGTGTTCTACAATCAACCGCTTTGGAGCATGTCCTTTGGAGGGTGGTATCTGTACGTCCGCACTCTAAAGGGTGACTTCCCTCTGAATTGGAAGTGGCCGAGAAAAGACCTCATTATGCAGGTGAAGCAACTGTTTTCATGTGGATTCCTGCCATTTGGTGATATTTACGACGAGTGTTGGTTTGCTGCCTTCGAGAAGAAATACCACCGCCCAGGAAAGCGAAAGAAGAATGCAGTGGCCTTTGCTAAATGCCGCTTTAACAAAAGAGGTGACATTGTAGAAATAATGAGATAAGTATGATAGTTCACCGTTTCATGTCGGCCAGGGAGTATCAAAAGCTGATGGCTGGAGAGGTCTTGCAGAACAGCGACAAGCATAATGGGTACAAGAGTACCAGTGTCGGCTTCTGTTTCTTCACAGAGCCGCCGAGTGATGCCATTCACTGGCTGGGCGGCAATGTTGATGCTGACTATTGTGTGACGATGGATATACCGAAGGAAAGGCTGACTCAATCAATAGGACGCTATCGCGATCCGTCGAAGCACGACCCGATGAGTCCGTATATCTCAAGCAGTCAGTTCATGGTCAAGAGGGAATGGTGCTGCAAGAAGTATTCAACAAGAACGGTGAAGGTTCTGAATGTGACTACCGAATACGAGCAATACACGGTGTTGAGACAGATTCTTATACAAATGGGTTTAATCAAATAAATCATAAAAATCATGGCAAAAGCTGATAAAAAGGAAGTGCTTCGTTCTTTGTGGCACTCATCAACGGAAAGTCCAGGGCAGAAGTATGTGTATGTTCTGTTCAAGGTGAAGGGGCATAAGGCCCTATTATGTGAGTTAATAAGATTCCTCTCAGATGGCGTTACACCTGCAACCGTAGCATTTAAGATGAGTGACGGAACGCCAAAGCTTGCAGTGGCATGGGCATACGCAGAAGAGCTTGCCTGTACCATTACGGAAGGAATGATAGCGCAGGCCAAAGATGCGGCTTGGGCATGGTATAAGGAAGAGGAGGCGCAAGATGAAGAAGATTGAACTGTCACAGGAAGATTTTGAGTTTCTGAAAGAGCTTCAGCACGAACTCAATACACAAGACACGGACGGCCAGGCAGAGCCGAGGTACTGGATGGTCATGGAAAAAGAGACAATGGCAACCCCTCCAGGTGTCGGTCAAGCCTACATTTATTTGGGCGACGGTGATGTGCGGACACATGAAGAGACTGTGCAGTTTATCAAGGAGAATATGCAATGGTGCGACAACGAGGCAAAGAAGAAATGGAAGTCAGTCAACAAGAAAGACTTTGACGAGGTGCTGGAATACCTCAAAGAAACC